>Ga0207075_1048_pt2 | contig 19581 bp, 18 predicted proteins | sample Alteio_BWMinHeat_64_FD_153587 | JGI IMG/M metagenome (GOLD analysis project Ga0207075, IMG submission 153587) | Enriched cells from forest soil in Barre Woods Harvard Forest LTER site, Petersham, Massachusetts, United States -... | ecosystem: Environmental > Terrestrial > Soil > Temperate forest >... | reverse complement strand
GTTGTTACAGCAATGAACTCAGATTCTTCAGATAAAAAATAAATCTTAGAATGTTTATACATGAGATAAAAAAAAGATTATGGGAGTAGTAGTGGTAGGAATATGTATGAAGCTCTATAAATATTTTGTGATAGCTCTAGCGAGCTGTGTATTGTTTACAAACTCTTTGGACGCGATGTTGGCTCATGGCGCCCGGATTTTTGCAAGAAGAGCTCCTGCGTTTACCGGCCCAGCTGCACGTGCTCGTGTTTTAAGTGCGCACAGGGCCAGGCCTGCAGTGCCTATGATGGACACAGGGATGGGCGTACGAAGAACAATGGCGGGAATGGGAGGATCTTCTTATCATGGAGGGTGTTCTTATGCAGCCAATAATAGGCGGCATGAAGAGAATCCGGAGAGAGGTCTGGCAATTGTTGCTGGTGCGCTGGCAGCCGGGACACTTTTGATGTTAGGAGTAGCCTGGCATAACGATGAGCGTTGGAGTTCTTCAGTTACACAAGAAAAAACAAAAGAACTTAATGCGATTATCAAAGCACTTGATCTAGATTTGGTAAAAATGGTTTCTGGATTATGTCTGGATGAAGAAGAAGATAAAAAAGTTGCTGATGATTGTGAACGAAAAGCGTTAGTCTTACACAAAGAAAAAAAGTTTTTTGATGCGGTGAAGAAACACTATAGTGAAAAAGAATCTCTGGGTGAAAACGAGTTTCCATTGGTTTCAGCATTTTCTGGATATGAAAAACTTCTGAAACAGTTATTAGCAGCGCATGTATTAGTGCAAGAGATTTTAAAATATGGTACACGTTTGTCTGGTGATCAAAAGGCTATTGTCATAGATGCACACGCAGCGTTTACAGAAGATCATTTGGGAGTGATCCGTCGGGCTATGCGGGTGATAAAAGAGCATAACAGCACGTCGACAGGCGAAACAGATTATGACAGGCAGATGCTACAGCTTGAAAAGTTACTTGATGAGCTTCATGAAGGGTGGAACCCGGTTGGGCTTTAGAGAGTAACAAGTTAGAGAGTCCAGTGTACACTGTTAGGCGAATGAAATCGATTAAGAGGTTGTTGTTTGCATGCATGCATATGCGCCAATATTTGATGCACCAATGCTGTATCACCTGCCATAACCGCATATTTCATGGGAGTATTATAATTTTTATCCAAAGCGTATATGTTTGCTCGGTGCTTAAGGAGCAGAGCTACGACTTTTTGTTTACGTTTACGCGCAAGTACCGCTCGATGTAATGGTGTTTGGAGATCTTTGGTATTGACGCTATTTTTATATGCTCTATGCATAAGAAGCGCTTGGGCGCTATAATCCCATCCAGCTGCGCAGGCTAGATGTAAGGGGCTATCGCCAGCGTCATCACGAGCATCAACGTTACAATTATTTTTGCTGCACAGTGCATGTATCATCCTAACAAAACCAAGATCGGCTGCGATATGTAACGGCGTTTGCCCGACAAAGTTCTTAGTGTTGGGATGAGCACCATATTCCAAGAGTGTGAGTGCGATTTCTACATAACTTTTGTGAACAACATAATGTAAAATAGTTACATTGAGCGTGGTGTTTACGACATGATTTGCAAGGCCAGGATTCTGGCCCAATAAAATTCTTAACAGACCTAAATTTTTTGCATCAACAGCCGCCATAAATGCTGCAATTTTCTTATTTTCTTGTTCTTTAAGCTCTTTTCCTTCTGTGTCTTCTCCGCGGCAATTAGGACAGTCAGGCTTTTGTAAAAACCATCGATTTATACAATCGGTATGAAATTTATGAGAGCACTTTTGAAGAGTTTTAATAGAATCTTGTGGTTCAAAATCGCACATACAAATAGTGCATGAATCAGGTTGCGCGACGACGTGCTTCTGGTTTTTGCTATGGGTTTCTATCATAGAAAACAGATTTACATGAATAAATGCTGGTAATAAAAGCCCAATAAAAACTACGATAAGATTTTTTATAGTACGATTCTTCATGGCTACCCTCCAAGCTAATAATAAGCGTAATAAATAATGGTAACAATTATAGAGTCTTTTTTTCAAGACCCAAGAACTTTATTATTTTGAGATACCAGAAATTTAGTTATTTTTATGCCCAACGTAAAAATTTTCTGAAAGACTTCAAAAAATCAAGTATCCCAGATTTAATTGCTTCAAAAGAAAACCAGGTATCTTCGACTTCGGATATATGATTTTTAGTACTTTCGAGCTTCTCGCAACGTTCAAGAATAACTTTGAACTGTTGTTCAAACGGTTGGTAAATTTCTTTTTCGTCAGTCAGAACCACATTTTCTTGATTTCTCATATTAGCATTTTTTGTCCAGTTAAACGACCCGGTCCACAATTGGTTATCGATCAGAGCAAATTTATTGTGCATAAGAGCGCCGTATCGCGAGTTTTTTGATCGAGAATGTTTAGATCGAGAGTTTTTAGATTGTGAATCTTTTGTTTGTTCGCGAAAAACAAAAATATCGATATTATTTTTTCTTAAAAACGATCCCTTGCCGTATTCCAAGTCAACGGTTGATGTGTCGACAATTAATTGCACGTCAACGCCGCGGGCTTTTGCGTTGATCAAAGCTTGGGCTATTTGGTGGTCGGTGATCATGTAGACAGCTGCATGAATTTTACTCTTGGCTTGCCCGATGAGCTCGAGTAGCTTATCGGTTGGTTTATGATCAGGTGAAAAATATACGAATGATTTACTTTCAAGATTGATCAATGGTATGAATACAAACAAAGATATAAGCAAAAACCAATGTTTTTTGAGCATGCACAGGTACCTAGTTTTAAGCATATTTGTGGTCTGGATGGTCTCTATCATCACAACTATGGAGTACGGTTTAGAGTAAGATTAAAAACTATAGAGAAACAAGATATAAAAAAAACGAGAGATAGACGAGAGATACTTGAGAATGTCTTAAGATATGTGATGAATATGAGATAAAGGAGTAGTATGAAGGGTACGCGAATATGTTTTGTGCTGGTTTTGGTCATGAATTGCATGATATCGATTGTTATATTACGTGCTACAGATGATGGGCAGCACAATGTCCAAGATCTTTATAAAAAAATTGGCGATGATTTAATTGCGATACGCAAAGAGTTTGTTGGCGCCCAGTCGAAGGTTTTTTCGGTACTTGATCAGATTGATAAGATGTATAATATCACCAAGTCGACCCTGCAAAAGAATCAAGAGCTTGCAAAGACGGTAAAACGTCATGTAACTGAAAATGCCTGGCTCAAGAATGAAGTCGTAAGCGTACGCAAAGAGTTATCATCGGCAAAAAAGACGCTTGAATCAGCGCAGAATTCGATTGACGATGCTCACGTAAAGCTTGCGAATGAAAAAGAGCAGGCACAGTTACTGGTACAAGAAAAAAGCAAGCTGGCCGATCGGGTGCAAGATCTTGAAATGCAAAAAAAAGTTGCTAAAAAATCGGCTGAGGATATTGATTTGATGGGGCAAGCGGCTGAGAAGTCTGTAGAATTATTGGCGAGTGATGATAAAGTACGGGGCAAAGCTAAAACTTATTAAAGCTTTAATCGAACTTCGACTTCAGATCCCAATTCCCCTCGATAGTCTTTAACAACTTTGATGTTAATATCGTCGGATAACAGATATTCGAATTGTGCTGAAAAATCTTCCTGGAGATTAAAGTTCTTCTGAATTTGTGCATGCATCTGTTCATTCAAATCGATCGAAACAATACCCTTGATGCCCCCTCGACCCGACTGATCAGAGAAGTTTGGTGTTATCTGGACGTACTTAAACGGCTTGGTAATTTTCTCGAAAAACGTTGTCGCTTTTGGCAAATGTTGTTTGCTGCCTAAAATAATATTATTAAGATTTTGCATGAGCATAGCCGGTAGGTCTGCTTGTAGGGTTGCATTTTCAGAGCCTGCAAGAATTAACCCCAAAATTTGTTCTTCGGTAAGTTCAGGCGTCGACTCAAGAATAATATTGGGTTTTTGCAAAGAGCCAGTCGCCTGAAGCGTTACCAGATATTTATTAATTCTGTTTTTTGCTACAAGATCAATAATCGGGTCGTTCATTTGGTTGGTAATAAAGTGAATACGCCCGTATTCGATCATGAGTTTACTGCGTAAAAATTTTAAATACCCATTTTCAAGATTAATCGTTCCCGTGATGCGAGGAACTTGAACAAGATCTTTATTATGCATGTACTGGATGCGTAAGTTCAGTGCAGCATAAGCTTCAAGTGCTGAAGTTCGAGCTTTGATTGGCTTTTCAGTGGTTACACGAATATCATACCCGAGGTTTTGCGAACTTTGGCCCATTGACGTTGCTGGCCCATAAAAGCTTGCCGTCGCTCCTTCAGAAAAAATATTTTCGCGTAAGAGCGATTTTTTCACGACGATATTACCTGAGAGTTTTGGCGGACAGTGAGGAAGTTTATTAAGCAAGAGATTCCCATAAATAAACCCATAAAAATCACGTTTCCAATTTACGAATAAATTCTCAATTTGCACCGGTATATGCACCATGCCCAGCGAGTAATCATCAGCAAGATACAGCGTTGCTTGGGGGGAAGATATTGTCCCCTTGCTAAATCCAATCAAACAATCTTTGAGCATAATTTTCTTTTTTGAAAAATTGATTGAAAAATCGGTTTTGAAGCGTTCGACCAAATTTCTGTTTTCTGGAATATAAAATCTGCCATCGTTTAAACGCAATGAGCCTTTTATTGTATTAAAAGAGCTTTGATCGAGTTCTAGGGCAAAGCTGCAGTTGTTTCCCCAGACCAAACGTTTTACTGAGTGATCAAGAAACGACTTAACAAGCGAGTAATGAATAATACCGGTTAACGTTGTATCTTGTTTTGTTCTTGTCGTAAGATCGATAATCTTTTTATCGCGTTTGGTATACGACCAGGTGGTCAGGTGTGGGTGCGGTTGAAATGATGTTTCAACAACATAGTGCCCGTAATTATTTTTTCCCGATAACGATATCCCGTCGTTATGTATAAAATATGTTCCAAGATAGGTCTCTTTTTTTGTGCTTGCTTGATTTAATAATTTGATTTTATAATCGCCGGAGCAGGATAAATTTTTATTGATATTTGCAGAAATAGATAATCCGCGCGGTTGTATCATCCAGTCTTGAAAAGTACTTGATACCAGTTTACCTATAGGTATTGGTTCAGTATTTGTTAGCGTAAGATCTCCCGTTTCTTCGCCGAATTTCCAGGTTGCTTTTCCTGAGAGCTTAGCATCTTGTGCTGTTTGAGCTGACAGGAGAGCGCTGATTTTTTTTGTAGTAATTATGATGTTATCAAGTGCAATATCAGGGATTTTTTTATCGTTATATGAAATATTTGTAAGATTAAGATGCCCGGTCCCATTGAACTCAAAATCGGGTGCAGCAATGAGAAGATCGAGCGTGCAAGTTCCCAATAATTGGTCGGATAATTTTTCAGATTTGGTCTGACTTTTATCAGAAACATCCTGTGTTTTCATACTATGTGCAAAATGGGTTATTGTATCGAGCGGCAAAGACCCTGTTACGTGTATCCCGTTCTGAGCTTGTTGTGCCAGTACATGAATAGTTTTTATACTATCAGAGATCTTGGCTTGTTTAACGTCTGTGTTCCATAGGCCCTTAATAAAATAGGTATTTTCGGTGCTGGCGCCTCGAAGGGTGCGCTTCCCAATTTTACACTGGGTATCAGTGGTAAACTGCCAGTCACTGTCTTTTTTAGTATTATAAAATTGCGAAGCACCCGTAATGTTAGTAATAACGGGCTTTTTATCGATACTCATCGAAGCATTAGTAAGATTACATGTACCGTCCCAAAATTTTTGATAGCGTGGTTCTTCAAGTCGTGAAATTTTTAGCATGCCCGGTAGATCAAGAGATACTGTTTTGTTATGTATAAATGCATCGACGTTAATGTTGTACATAGAGATTGTTTTTAAAACAATTTTAAATAGATCTGTCGGATGTGTTGTAAAAATATCGATGAGATGTCCCGTGATATCAAAAACCCCGTTCTTGTATCCTGTATGCCCCGAAGTATTTAAAAAAGTAAGATACAATTCAATGCGATGATTAAAGAGCGGTAACGGAGACACATGAATTTTGCATTCATCACATTGCCATCCGAACTGTTTTGGTCGAGTAGGTTTGATGGTTACTTTTTTGAGATAGAGCGAGGACGTGAAAAAGTTGACCGTCGATCCCTCGGTTGTAATTTTGATGTTCCACTCTTTTTCAAGAAGAGCAATCAATTTACTTGTGATGGTGCGCTGGACATCCATATTGTTTTGGATAATCCAGACCGAGAGGATGGCGCCAAAAAACAGGGCAGAAAGAAGTCTGAGAATAAAGCGTATCATAAAGACTAGTTCCCGTTTCTTGAGACTTAAAGCGCATGGACTTTCCAAGCGTTATTTTCGTATACGTATACCCGTATATAGGATACCTGAGATACGGCACAAGTGAAAGCGCCCATCACCTTTTCATCAGAGTCGATAAGATAGGCTGCACCGGGACTAATTTGACCATTTGTAAAAAATGTAGCCTGAAAAACAGGGGAATCATGATCTTTTTGATCTTTTTTGAATGTTATCACGTCTTGTATCGTGTGTGTTGGTTTTGCTGGTGGCCCTAAAATATTTTTTAAAGTACCAAAAAGTATCCCGTTTGGGAGCTTATACGTGCTCAGTTTGCCTCCTGGCGCTGGAAACGTATAACTTTGGTTTTTTACATCAAACGTCAATATTTGGGTATTATTTGATGCGAGTGCTTTTTGTTGGAGATACTTAAACGTCACCGTTAATTTTTCAAGTTCGTGAATTATATAATATTTTTGCAGAGGTATAACCCGTGGGATAGCAATTGAAACTATGATGACCATGATGGCCATGGTCACCAAAAGTTCGATGAGTGAGAAACCGGGTTTTTTATTCATGGTGTTATCCCGTTCATGACTCTTCGCCAGGCGCTCGCCCTGAGGAGGCCGTTAGGCCGTCTCGAAGGGTGCGCCATTACTGCTTACTCGACAAAAACGAAAGCGCCGAACGAATAAGCTGATCAAGCGCCAGATTTTGTCCCGTCGATTTTTCAGACAAATAATTCATGGCTTTGCTAATCTCTTGTTTAGAATAATTAAGTGACGATAATACATCACTCACGTTTTGCCAATGCACAAAGCTTTCTTGTTGTTCGATAACGTACGCACCAGTACTAATAAATTTTTGTACTTTATGTTTAAGATGCACAATAATTTGCTCTGCTTTTTTGCTGCCAATACCATTAATCGCACTTAAACCCTTTTCGTTTTGTAGCGTAATTAACTCAAGAAACTGTGCTGCGTGCATGTTCGAAAGAATGTTAAGCGCGATACTGGGGCCTATTTTTGGACAGTCGATAATCATTAAAAATACCTGGCGATCGAGCTCGCTTGAAAAACCGTACAACGTCGGTCCGTTATCGGCACTCCAGTGAAAGTACGTATAAAACTCTGACGAGCTCCCTTTGATAATACTTTTCGTGTTGGGCATACTGAGCGCGAAGCCGATCCCTCCAACCATGAGTGTAATCGACTTTTCGCGAACATCTTTAACATTACCAATTAAATAATCAAACACGTTTATCCTCTTAATATCTTGTCATCCTGAACTTGTTTCAGGATCTAGTCCATCTTATTCGTTAACTTAAAAATCTTTTTCTCGTTTTGTCATGAGCGAATGTACTATATTTTTTTCACACATGTCATGTATTTCGGTGAAAAATAATATGATTCAAAGAATTACGCGAGTAAACGGGAGTAAATGCGATGAAGTCAAAACGGTTTTTATGGACGATATTTTTAGTATTTTGCATGTCTTGTGTTCAAACGAGCAACGCAAATACTGAAGCGCTTAGTAAGAGTTTAGAAGGTCTACAAAGTAAACTGATTGAGCTTGCAAAAACATTAAAAAAGCTGACTGAAAAATCTGGTGAAACAAAAGGGCCAGATGGGCCTGGGGGAGGAGGGCTGGATGAAGGAGCTCTAAAAACGTTGCGTGAAAATATTGGGAAAAATAACGATGCAGATTTTGAGATAGTCTTAAAACCGTTTATACAAAAATATATCGATGGTCAGGCAGTATTTGATTGCTCAATTATTTTTAATGAGCTTTTTGGTTCAAAAAATATGGAACAAGCTGTAAAAATGTTATTTGATAGTAAAAAATGTGCTGTGAATAAAAGCATAGATGTGACTGTTAATTATCCTGCTCCAAAAACAGTTCTCAGGGCTCCGCCTCTTCTGCTTTTTTTACAACCCGGTTTTGATAAAGATAATCTTTTTGAAATGTTTCTTACCAACGACAAGTTTGATATTTCTTTTATAGATCCAACAACGGGAAGATCGCCTGCTTTGGATTATGTACTATACCGAGGCAAGGGAGATCCTTTAATTTTTGCAGTACTTTCTAAGGCGAAAAAACAGCTTGGAGATAAATTGCATGCTTTTATTGACCGCACAGATAACAATGGATGTTTTCCATTATTTGGAGCATCTTTTGAGGCAACAAGACGCTTGTTAGAATTTGGAGCAAATCCTAACAGAAATGTCGTCGTCACAACAACAGATTGGACGCCATCGTTTATTTCGTATCTTTTACGATCATACTTAAATGATGCCCTGGCATATGAAGGTTACATAAAGCGATCTCTTCTTCCTCCTGATCCATACCATCCTCATCGTTATATTCCTCAAAGTGTTTATGATTATCGTCGTGAGCCTTTCAGTGGATCCTGGGCAGTGAAGCTTCGTGGCGTTAAAATGGTCTGGTTGCGAAACTATGGGCGATTTTTGCATGGAGAACAATCGTATGTTGATCCTAAAAAAAGACTTGCAATACTAGAGCTTTTGATCACTCATGGTGCCGATTATAATGCAAAATTTCAAGTACTCACTCAAGGTGTTGATCGCGAAATGGTCTATGAGAGCGAATCTTTTTATGATGAGGTTAGGCAGTTGGAATGGACAGAAATGAAGCATTTGATCGAGACGGAACAGAAAAAAAGAATGGACGAGGTTGAAAAGGCTGCGAAGTTAGGCAAAGATCCGTTGAGTATTGTTAGTCAATTCGAACTTGCTCCGGCATCACCTGCGCCTGCGGCACCAGGAGCTGGGAAAGCCGAGGAGCAAGAAGACGAAGAAGCCTAAGAAGACGGAGAGTCTGAGGGGAAGCTGAAGAAAAAAGGGATGAATGACGTTAATCCCTGATTTTTATACATTTTTAACTAATTTATACCCTGATTTTTATACATTTTGTGCTTGTCTTTACGCTGAAATTTATACATATTTATGATAAAGTTAGTCTGATTTTTATACATTTTAATACAAAAATAGGCTGTAGCTCAATGAAGAGAACCATAGACTATTTTTTACTTGAATGGAAAGCGTATTCGGGTCGAAAACCACTCTTATTACGAGGTGCTCGACAAGTTGGCAAAACGTATGCAGTACGGACCCTGGGAAAGACATTTGCGCACTTTGTTGAAGTTAATCTTGAAGAAAACGAAGCCGCTCGAAAAATTATCGAAAAAGATTTTGATATTGTAAGAATCACACAACAGCTCTCTGAATTGTTACAGCAGGAAATTGTTCCCGGCAAGACGCTTCTGTTTTTTGATGAGATTCAAAGTGCTCCCAGGACAGTAACCGCTCTGCGATATTTTTTTGAAAAAATGCCCAAATTACACGTGATTGCAGCGGGGTCGTTACTTGAATTTGCTATCGAGCAGGTTGGCATCCCGGTCGGGCGGGTTTCGCCTATGTACATGTACCCGTTATCATTTTTAGAAGTTTTAGTCGCTCTTGGTAATGAAACATGGGCAAAAAAAATTATAGAACATAATCCTGAAGAACTTTTCAGTGAGCCGCTTCATGAAAAATTACTCGATATCGTTGGTGAGTATGTCGCCATTGGTGGTATGCCCGAGGCCGTTATCGAGTGGATAAAAACTAAAAAATCCAGAAACGTTAAAATTATTCATGCAGACTTGATTTATACCTATCAACAAGATTTTGGAAAGTATGCGAAAAAACACCAAATCAAGTATCTTACGCTTATGTTTCAGCGGGCGATTGAGCAACTCAGTAATAAGTTTATGTACAGTAGGGTTGGTGAATATCAAAAAAGAGAGTTGGAGCCGGCGTTAGATTTATTGAAAAAAGCAGGTCTTGTGTACCAAGTAATTCGAAGTGCCGGCCAAGGTATTCCCCTTGGAGCTCAAGCCGACCCGAGCGATTTTAAAGTAATTGCTTTGGATACGGGGTTGAGCCAGGCATTATTAAAACTTGATATCACCTCGTGGCTTCTTGAGCCGATAGCGACTTTTATTAATAAAGGGGAAATTGTTGAAGCATTTGTTGGTCAGGAAATTTTAGCCTACTCAGACCCCATATCAAAAGATGATTTGTTTTACTGGAACAAAGAAAATCGTGGGAGCCAGGCAGAGCTTGATTATCTTGTACAAATTCAAGAACATGTTGTCCCCATAGAAGTAAAAGCTGGAACGAGTAAACGAATCAAAAGTATGTATGTTTTTCTTGAGACGCATCCTAACTCTGCATATGGGATGAGATTTTCTGCGCTTAATTATACCGTCGAACAACAGGTTCGCTCGTACCCATTATATGCTGTCGCAAAACCGTTTTGTGATGTGAACGAAGATTTGCGCAAAGCTCTTATGTCGCTCGTGAAAGAAAAATAATAATATAGATGGATATATAAACTTTGACACTTATATTCTATTGTTTTAGTGAAAATAATATGATTGGGATTAGTATTGCTTCTAGGAACCATTTTACAGCCTATAAATTATATATATACTTATCGACACTTCACTCCAAGCGTCTTATAAGAAATTATTAATTGTAACGATGAGGTATATATATGAAATTTTTTACTATAGTTCGATTTTTTTTAGGTTTTACTTTGTGTTGTTCGGTATTTTTATCTGGCATGGAAGCAGGTAAAGAGGCTGATGGTGAGCAAGTGTCGAATAAAAATAGAAAAAGAAAAGATCTCGAAAAGAGTGAAATCAAAGACGAATCAGCTGCAGATAAGTCAACAGGTTTGTTGCCTGAAACTCCTGGGGCTGCTATTAGAAAAATTTTGAAAGCGAGCAAACGAGCACGAACGGGAGATTCTGCTCTTGAATCTGGAGGTGCTGGTGATGGTAAAGAAGAAAAAGTTTTACACCATGCTGCAAGCAAAGATGGCAATGAGTATGAACCTGGCCGACCTGCAGAAGAAATAAAAGCTCCTACTATACCTTCTGCAATAAATCGTATCGGTATAGGCATGAAAGTGTATCCCACTCATCTTGCAAATCTCCGTATTTGCGAGCGCCCTGCACAAGATTTTGGTCGGGGAGATTTTGTGGTTGTGCGTCAGAATGGAGACTTTGTTTATGCCATGGTAGCACTACGTCCTCGAGAAGGAGGCGTGAAAGATGTTCTGCCTGACATTCAAATACTTGATAATCGTGGTAGGATTATAACGCGGTCATGGGAGGCTTGCCCAGCAGTATATGGTGAAGATGGTAAGATTGAAACTCATGAACAGCTAGGATTTCCTGAAGTTTATGAAGTTGGGGTAATTGGAATAAGACCACATCCAGGAGAGCCTGCTGAGAATCCAGGAGCTGCCTATCTTTGCAAAAACATATCAGAGTTATCTGCAGGAACTTGTGTAATTGTAAAATCGTTTCGTGATGGACATTGCTCTTATGCTCTTGTTACTGAACAAGAAGGTCTAGGTCTTATGATAGATCATGGAACCTGGCGCGTATCGTTAAATTATTATGATGAAATTTATTATGTTCCAGCTGAAGCAGTTTTTACTGATCTCGTAAGTGTTGTTGCATGTACAAAGCCTGTAGTACTCCCAGCAGGAACGTTACCTGAACCTGCATAGAATAATATCTGTAAATAACTAAAATAGTAAAACAAAGAGCCTTGGGGTAATCCCAGGGCTCTTCGTTTTGTTTGAAATTGAATAAAAAACACACGAAAATATCTTTTTTCGCGAAAATTCACGTATTTTTAATTATTATTGACTATTTGGATAATTAATTTATTCTTGAGATATACGTTGTGAATGTTAAATAAATCTTACCTGGAGGGGGTTATTATGAATATTTTTAGATTATTGACCGGGATTATTGTTTTGAGCATGCAAGCTTTATATGGTATGCATGAAGGAACGACAGGTACTACAGGTACTACAGTCACTCGAACGGAAGCTACAATAATAAGACGTGTTGGTGCGAAAGTTTCAGAGGCAGATAAAAGCATCATGCAACCTTGTAAAGATAAAAGAGATAGTATTAAAGATGGTGAGATTGTTGTAGTGAATCGGTCAAGTGGAGAACTGCAATATGCTCAGGCATTCTTGCGTAAGGATGGTCTCAAGATTCAAATAATAGATGGAGGACGCCTATACACTAGATCATGGAGTGATTATTCACTTATATACAGCTTACCGGATGCTATTCCAGTTCTTGTTGGTGATGGTAAAGAAGCAAAGCCTGTAGTTGCAACTATCACAGCCCCAGCCCCAGTGGTCGTTCCTGCACCTACTCCAGCCACAGCTTCTAGAGGTATATTTGTGAAACAAGATAGGGATGGTTTCAGTGTAGTGTTTGCGACTTCGTATGACATGTTGAAAGATTATAGTCGTGCATCATTTGAAAAGTATAAAAAAAATATCCCAACATCAACCAAAAGTCTTGAGGCTTGGGAATCAGAAGCTTTTGAATTTATGGTGAAAATGTTTAAAAATCAGGGGGCGATAGACGGCTTTAAGAAGCTTTTAAATCTTGTATATAACGCAAAACAGGATCAAAAAACAGCCTATAATCCCCGTCGTACTGCATGGGGTCTTACAGAAAGTTTAACCAGTTATTGTGGAACATTTGATACCTGTTTTGATCTACTTATAGCGGCATATTTTTTGAATATTGTTGAATTGAAAATTGTTGCTGTAATGTATATGCAGCAAGTTTTTCCTAGAGAGTTTGCAGATTGTTTCAGAGATGCTCCTGTTTCTCCAGTCCTGTGGTTTATACTTCGTGAAATGGGATTTCAGAGCAATAAAGCAACAGAAGAAGATCTTGCATATTGGCAAGAGCATGGATTTCTTTCAGAGGAACACGCAAGTGCTTGGGCTAAACAAGCCTAAAAACTCATGGGAACTTCATGAGAATTATAGATTATAAAATTATAAGAGCCGTAGGCGATCCCTACGGCTCTTTTGTTATTTTGGTGTTGGAAATAGAGCGAATAGGTCCTACGAAAATCTAAAAAAAGCCCATGAAACCTATGTTATTTGCTAATTTATGTGTCTTCTATAGATTCTCAGGAGATTATCAGGACTCTTTGACGTTTAATCACCTTGAAAACTTGTTTATTAGATGTACCCGTGTACCTGAGATGAGTTTAAAAAATAATTATGAAAGATTGATTATGAAACTAATTTTTATGATAATTCGAGTTGTTTTGAGTTGTATGATATGCAGTGTTCTGAGTCCATGGGGGACTTTGCGTAGCATGCGCAAGCCTGAAGGTGCAACTGCTCGTACAGATGGTGTGCCCGTTGTTGTTAGATCTGCAAGCAAGCGCGTGCTCGCACCAGGAAAAAGAATATCTGCCCACGATCAAGCATTGATTGAAAGTAAGCACGTTGAGCGTTGCAAAGAAAGCGACTGTGCAGTCGGCGAGTGGGTAATAGTTGTTCGATCTGATAGGTCGATTTATGGTCGAGTTACCGTTGGTGATGCTGGGAAAAAATTTATCGAGATTGCTCCTGGTGGTAGTCGACCGTTTGCAGCTTGCACTGTTTATAAACTTGTGCCCCAATCAGAAGATCCTAAAAAAAAAGCAGGAGATCAGAAAAAAGCTGAAGCTAGTAAATCAAAACGTAAAGCACCTGAAGTAGCTCGAACATCGATTGATTTAACCGGTGAACCGATTGATTTGACGGGTGAGGATCGTGATGGTGCTGCTATTGCTAGGCCTTCTAAAGCATCACGCGTAAAAAGATCGCGACCAGAAAATTTAAGACAAGAGTTGCCAGGTGATCGCGATGGTGAGAGCAAAGAAGAAAAAAAAGAAGTAAAACGAGCAGGAGTTGCAATTGATGCTGGAGCACGGGCAACAGGGCTGACTTTTTCGTTAGAATCTGTTGTAAATCAATGTCTTGGGCGTCCTGAATATGTTGTAGGCTCACGTACCATGTTTGACTACCATAAGCCAATTTTTTCTTTGGACGATGTCACGACGCAACTTGCTGCATTTTTTAAACGCACCGAACAAGAAGGTTTGTTTGATAAAAGCAATTGGTATAACCCTGGACAGATTGCCGACAGTACTATCCTCAAAGATCCTACGCAAACATTACCAAATCTGTATACCAATACGTTTATTCAACGATGTGATCTTGATCTAAGAACAGAAAGCTCTACGGTTATTTCTGTGGGCGATATTCATGGCAGTGTTCATGCACTTGCGCGACTTTTTTTAGCATGGAAGCATTTGGGCTATATCGATAACAATTTTAAGATTATTCACTCAAATATAAAGTTTGTTTTTACCGGCGATGTTCCTGATAGAGGTCGTAATGGCGCAGAAGCGTTTATGATGTTATTACGTTTTAAGCTCGCAAACTGGCCTGATGTATTTATCCTGCGTGGTAACCACGAAACCTCTGAAGCTTCTGATAAATATGGTTTTTCAGCAGAACTTACATTCAAATATGGTGGTGCAGGAGAATTGCTTACGAACAGCTTTTATACGTTATACGAACTTTTACCCCTCGGATTATTTATGTCGTCAGGTACTGATAGCGCAGGCAAAACAGTCTATCGCTTTTTTGCCCATGGCGGACCAAGCGTATTGCATGACCCTCGTCCATTTCTTAATTCGCGAGCACAGTACGATTTTTTAGGCGATACTGATGAAAAGTATATCGAAATATTGATCGAACATACTATCATTGCAAATGATAGTGATACTGTTATTCGTAGCGCTTGTACTGATAGTCGTGGTGCACATAGACACCCTGCAGATACTATTAATTGGACAGATATTGTTCAAGAACATGAGTTTAAATCTGCGTGCTGTGTGTTCAATGACAAAAGAATGTGCGGGCATCGTTTTGATGTTGCTGGATTGCGAAGATATTGGAGCTTTTTGAGTAGGAACGAATTTGGCATCAGGTTTTGTGGGCTTGTACGAGGCCATGACGATAAAGATCGCGTGTGTAAACTTTTATTTCATGATTCACGAGATGTAGTAGAAGCCAGAGAGGCAGGTCTTGAGGGATTGCCACACACGAGTACCGGGCAACAGGATTGGAAAGATGTTGTTGCGCCAGCAGAGCTAGCCAAAGCACCTACACATGGGGTACCGCTTGAAGGTCGCCATGCGCCGGTGTATACCATGACGACAGCAACTGAAGGACAGTCGGTTCCGCATGAGGGTTTTATTCGTATTATAGTAACACCTCAGTATGCTGATGGTCGGTTCTTTGTCTATGAACGTGATCCGTTACGGGATATAAAAGCGTACGGTGATCTTGATGCAGCGATTCGTGATTCTGTGCGTAACGTTGGTTTTGCGCCATTGGCTCATACTGCTAGACCGATAAGGCATAGTTCAGAACATGCGACTACTGCTACTGCAAGAGGGTCTGCTGGTTTTGACCTGCTGGTCCATGCAGCGAGCCTGGAAAATAATAGCTCAGAATCTACTTCTGTATCTACTTCTGTTGCTCGAGAAGCTGGAGGAACTGTAGCAAGATCCACCAAATATATAGTAGGTGCCCCTACAAAGAATCCAGGAGCAGCTTATGCATGCAAACACGAAAAAGATCGATTCAAAGTCGGCGATTGGGTGATTGTAAAAAGATCTAGTGTTACGGTGCCATACACGTACGGTCAAGTTGCACATTCAACATCGGGTAGGGGGCTGAGCATAGAAGTTGATGCTGGGACCAGGCCTTGGGATAGTTACACGGAAATTTATAGAATTCCTATTGAAGAACCAGCAGGCTGATACATACTATCAAAAATAAATAGTAAAAAGAGCTTTGTTCTGTCCTATTTGACGAACAAAGCTCTTTTTACTATTTTTATACATTTTCTGAATAAAAAGCCTAATTTTCACTATTTTTATAATTAATTTATATTAGAAATAAATTGACCCAGGTCTTGTTCGTGTGATAAAATCAGAACATAGGGGCTATACCTGTATTTTGTTCTATAAAAAATTACAAAAAATTACAAAAACGGAGTAAAAATGAAGCGTTTGTATTTATTATCGATAGTACTTTTACTTATCAGTTCGTCTGTGGTCCATGCAATGGATGAAGGAAAAGCAGAGAGCGCAGCAGTAGAAGCTAAGTATGCAGCGCAATCTAAAGCTCTTTTTAGAGCTCTTTTTAATGTTTCTAATGCTAGAACAACAGCAGCAGAAGTAACGGCGATTTTGGATGCAGTGCCAGAAGTTGATAGGGCTGCTTTTTTAAAGATGCAAAATAGTTTAGGCCAAACAGCTCTATTTGCTGCTAAATCAGAAGCGATTACGGCTGCAATTTTGAATGCAGTGCCAGAAGAAGATAAAGCTGAGCTTGTAATGATGAAAAATTGGCTAGGCAGAACAGTTCTTTTTTATGCTAAAACAGCAGCACAAGTAACGGTGCTTTTGGGTGCAGTGCCAGAAGCTAATAGGGCTGCTATTGTAAAGATGCAAGATGATAAAGGCTACACAGCTATTTTTAATACTAAGTCAGGAGTTGTAGCTGCCATTTTGAGTGCAATACCAGAAGCTGATAGGGCTGCTTATGTAAACATAAAAAATAAAGAAGGTGACACAGTTTTATTTAATCTGACACGTACTCTGACACGGGAAGAAGATAGAAATGCGATTATACAACTTTTATTAATACCAGGTATTGACATCAATGCGAAAAACATTCATAGCCGTACTGCCCGTGAGCACAACGCAATAATTTTTGATGACTGTGCAAGAGCTGCAAATGAAATTATTACAGAGAGGAATGCAGCGAAAAGAAAAGCAAGTATTGATGCGCTCGTATTGCAAGGGATGGCACGTGAGGTAGCGAACATGGTTGCACAGTATGACGAACAACCGCTGATCGAAATACCTAAAAAAGAAAAAGTATATGAATTGGGTGGTCGAGCAGAAAATCCAGGGCCTGCTTATTCATGTAAGCATCAAGAAAATTTATTCAATTTCGGAGATTGGGTCATTGTAAAAAGATCAAGTGGTGCATATACATATGGACAAGTTAAAAAACCAGGAAGATATCCTCTCATAAGGGTTGATGGGGGTACCAAGCCTTGGGGTAGCTGGCCAGAAATTTATCGAATTCCGCCTGAAGAAGCACCAGAAAAAGCTGCTGCTGGGGAATAGTTAAGACCTGCTGGAGAAAAAAGGAGAAAAGATGAAGCGTTTGTATTTATTATCGATAGTACTTTTACTTACCAGTTCGTCTGTGGTCCATGCAATGGATGAAGTAAAACGAGGAGAGAGCAAAGCAGAAGAAGCTCAATATGATGCTAAATCTAAAGCTACAACAGCAGCAGAAGTAACAGCAATTTTGAGTTCACTATCAGAAGCTGATAGGGCTTCTTTAGTAAGAGCGATAGTTCTTTTATCCAAGACGAGTTCGCCTGTGGTCCCTGCAAGGGGTGAAGGAAAATCTGAAGAGAAGACAGAAAAGGCTAACTATGAAGCTAAATTTAAAGCTCTTTTAAATGCTAGTACAGCAGCAGAACAATTGAAGATTTTGAGTTCAATACCAGTAGATGATAGGGCTGCTTTTGTACAGATGCGAACAGTGGATCGTTGGACAGCTCTTTTTACTGCTAAGTCGGGAGCGGTGGCAAAAGCAATTTTGGATGCTGTTCCAGAAGATGATAGGGTTGCTTTTGTAAAGATGCAAAGTACGGGTAACTGGACGGCTCTTTTTTATGCTCCGTCAAGAGATGTTGTAGCTGCGATTTTGAATGTAGTGCCAGCAGATGAGAAAGCTAATTTTGTGAAGATGCAAGCTAACGATGGCAAAACAGCTCTTTTTATTGCTCAGTCAGGAGAGATTGCAACTGCCATTTTGAGTGCTGTCCCAGAAGATGAAAGAGCTAATGTTGTAAGGATACAAGATAAATATGGCAATACAGCTCTTTTTCAAGCAAGGCCAGGGGTTGTAGCTGCGATTTTGAGTGCAGTCCCAAAAGCTGATAGGGCTGATGTTGTAAAGATACAAAATAAGTTCCACAAAACAGCTCTTTTTGAAGCTTCATCAAGAGAGGCTGTAGATGCGATTTTGAATGCGGTGCCAGAAGTTGATAGGACTGATTTTGTAAAGATACAAGATCGGCTTGAGCGCAAGACGGCTCTTTTTACTTCTCAATCAGGAAAATTAACTGCAATTTTGAGTGCAATACCAGAAGCTGATAGGGCTGCTTGTGTAAACATAAAAGATAACGAAGGTCGCACAGCTTTATTTAATAGTAACGATAGAGATGTGATTATACAACTTTTATTAATACGAGGTATTGACATCAATGTGAGAGACGGTAAGTACGTTTCTACCTATGATCGAATACCCGAACTTTTTGCTGAATGTGTAAAAACTGCAAATAAAATTATTGCAGGGAACAATGCAGCGAGAAGAAACGCGACTGTTGAAGAGCTCGTGGCGAATGGGATGCTACGTGATACAGCGATCATCTTTGCACAGAATGACGAACAACCGCAGATTGAAATACCAAAATATATCTTGGGTGGTAAAGCAAAAAATCCAGGGGCTGCTTATTCATGTAAGGATGAAAAAGATTCATTCAGATCTGGCGATTGGGTCATTGTAAAAAGATCAAGTGGTGAATATACATATGGTCTAGTTCAAAAAATCGCAGCTCATAAGTTTGTAACACCTACCTTACGTATATATGTTGAAGCAGGTGGCAAGTCTTGGGAGAGCTACCCAGAAATTTATAGAATTCCAACTATCGCAGCACCAAAAAAAGGAGCTGCTGCTGGGGAATAGTTAAGCTATTTTTTGATTAAAAAGGAGTAAAAATGAAGCGTTTGTATTTATTATCGATAGTACTTTTACTTACGACGAGTGCGCCTGTGGTCCATGCAATGGATGAAGGAAAATCTGAAGCGAAGACAGAAAAAGCTCAATATAAAGCTAAATTTTATTATTTTATGCTTACTACAACAGCAGCAGAACAAATGGCGATTTTGAGTTCAATGTCAGAAGCTGATAGAGCTGTTTTTGTACAGATGAGGAATAAAGAGGACTGTACAGCTCTTTTTAATGCTCAGTCGGGAGAGGTTGTAGATGCCATTTTGAGTGCTGTCCCAGAAGATGAAAGAGCTAATGTTGTAAGGATACAAGATAATGATGGCAATACAGCTCTTTTTCAAGCAAGGCCAGGGGTTGTAGCTGCGATTTTGAGTGCAGTCCCAAAAGCTGATAGGGCTGATGTTGTAAAGATACAAAATAAGTTCCACA
>Ga0207075_1060_pt1 | contig 19904 bp, 15 predicted proteins | sample Alteio_BWMinHeat_64_FD_153587 | JGI IMG/M metagenome (GOLD analysis project Ga0207075, IMG submission 153587) | Enriched cells from forest soil in Barre Woods Harvard Forest LTER site, Petersham, Massachusetts, United States -... | ecosystem: Environmental > Terrestrial > Soil > Temperate forest >... | reverse complement strand
CGCTGTTGCCCTTCCGTAAAAAATTGCTTAACACGCTCAGGAAGCTTGGGATGAGTTTCAACGTAATTTTTATACACAGATTTGCTAAAATAATATTCTGATAGATACTTCTTATCGCGACAATAGGTTTGAAGATGCAACATGAGTGGGACAAGCAGCCGTTCGAGCGATGCTCTATTTTTTGTTGGTAACGGCCAAATCTGTTCAGAACCGTTCATAATCGCCTCACTAGATCTGACATGTTCAAGCTTTACACCATACCAACGTAAAAGCGTACGAACAAAGTGATTGAACAATACATGCGGGTAAAGTGTTTTGATATACGCTCCTGTATCCAAAATAATCAAATGTAATAAACCGTTTCGAATTTTGTCCTGTGAAAAAAGCCTACTAACCTTAGCAATTTTTTCAAGAAGAGGGTCTTCATAAGCAAGTTGCGAAAGTTTTAAATCATAAGACCGAGCGTCAAATGGTTCAAGAATCTCATAAAATACGCGTTGTACGTTATTATAAATAAACAAATTTTTATAATATTTTCTTGATGGATTTGTTTGAAAACTTTCTCCTTGTTTGATATTAAGAATAATGTCAAAAGCTTCATAAATTATTCGTTCTCGATGGAGATATTTTTCTCCACCAATAATAAATCTTCTCTTATAGCCTTCTCTCAGGTGCGAAGGAACATTTTCTTCGCTCAAATCATAAAAAGCCTTGCTTATATCATTTAATTCAACAACAAAAAATTGCCCAAAATGTTCTTTGAGTAAATAATGGGGTTTCAATTCTGTTGGCATCCCAAAAACAAGAACCATCATGTGATACATAAACAGATCTTGATTCTCTTTAAAGAATTCAGCCAACCATGTATCATCAGCTCCGGTAAACAGTGGCAAACGTGCTGGGTCATAACTTGATGGCAAATCGACAATATCACGAGGCATGTCAATATCTGAAGAAACATTACTGACAATAATAATGTCCTGCTTTTCTTCTTTCACATCACGCTTACGCAAATCCTGCAATGGAACCCGCGGAGCAATGGCATTAACGACATTTTGCTCGATAAATTCTTTTCCTGTTTTAGTCATTTCGGCAAAAATGTTCCACGAAACAAATAAACAACTTCTCAAGCCTAAAGTACTTACTTCTACAACTTTTTCGTCTTTTGGCGCAATAAAAAATACGGTCATACCTGAAATAAGTTTACCGTCAAGGCCATCGCGCATAATCGCTTTGATACTTTCTGCACGTGAAAGCGCAACCCCTGGTATGTGCGTCATACTTTCAAGATTTCTCTTACAAATTTCACGATATTGCCGTTCAATTCTACTAAAATTATAGTTGGCAAGTTCATCATCTAAGGGCAATAACGAGATCTGCGATGCAAGCGTTTTATCTTTCAATCGATCGGCAAACTGCTTAGGAACTGGCAAGGGAGCAGCATCTCCTGCAAGTAACTTTGATAACTCTTTTTTAAAATAACCCGAGAAAACGCCGCGAATATGTGTCCCTGCCGACTGGTTTTCCCATTCCTCAAGCCCTCGATATAACGCAAGCAACGATGCATCGTCTAAATCTTCATCCTGATTAACAAAACCATCTAATGTCGCTTGAATTATTTTTTTGAGTGACTTTTCTTCAAAACTTTTCCCGTTAGGGGCTATCGATAACTCATCTCGTGCAATAGTTAGTTGCGTTGCCTGCGGCATGGCGATAATTAAATCACACTGCTCGCCCGTTTTATTTTTCAAATCTTGTTGTAAAACTTTATCGACAACAACGACCCCATTCACGGTAATCACAAAATGTGATTTGCCCGGATCTTTTTTTACTTCTCGTTTGACCAGCATCGGTTTTGTAGCTGGCTTCTTTTCAGAAGCTTCTCGTAACTTGTCCAAATCGTCTCTTCGTTTGGTTGAAGAACTTGGAATTAATAAGCTTGTCAAAGCAATTTTATACGAAAGCCCGGTCCCTGAATCTTTTACGGCAAACCTCGTTGGTGATAGCTGCACAAAAACCTGCGGCGTTGTCGTGCTGCCACCAATAAATTCGTTAACTACACGTCCATCGTTATACGTTATTGCACAATTTACGCGTACATGAGGATATAAATCTAAATAATGAACATACGATCGTAGAGTATTCAGTGTCTCGTCTGAAAATTTCTTATGTTTATTTTTCGGCGCTATCGATACAATAGTTCCCGTCTTTTCACCAAATATAGTTTTAATCGAAGCTCTATTGGTTATACGCTTAAACGTAATTTTGGTATCACTTTCTAAATCTTTTGGGTCGTCACCACCTTCAAAACGCATCGTATAGGCGTATAAAGCTTTTGGATTTGTAATATGTGGGTTATAGGCACTCATGATCGTTATAATCGCCCCATCTGTTTCAAGATGACGCAAAAAACTTAAGATCGAAAAGAATCCCATGCCAAATTTACCAACGGCTTTGTCAGGTCCTACAACAGCATCGCAAGAATTCACAACAATTTCTAAAAACGAACGTAGGTAATCACTAAACACCCGTAATGCAGCGTTACGAATCCACTTTTTTGTTAACTTTTCTCGAATCTGATTGGGTGTTAATAACGATCGACCAGCAATAAACGATTCAAACGAATCATCAGCTAAACTTCCTGGATCTGAAGCAAGAAACATCTCAAGATTTTCTGCGGTAATAATTTCTTGTTGAGTACTTTTATGTAAATGATAGGCAAGTTTTTGCATAAGACGTGCGTCATACACGCGCTCTCCCACGACCTCAAAAAATTCTTTAGGCTCATAGAGCTCTGCAAATGGCAACTCTTCAAATTCTTTTGGTGGTCTTTCGGGTTTTTCTGGCGGTCTTTTTTGCTCAGAGCCCTCTGTTTCACGACCTATTCCAACAACAGCTTTGGTTAACTGATCTCTGAGTTTTATCAGTGAGATTTTGAGGGTATTCAAAGCATACGTCAGAGCATGCATAGAACTATACGCTTCTTGCATACTGAGACAAAGCACAAGAATAATCGCCAAAAACTTTATTCTCTTGAATACTATTTTCATAAAAAAATCTCCGCATAGTTAGAGCTAAACTATGCGGAGCGTACAAAAAAAGAACAAATCAAATCTAGTTAATTAATCTTTTCTATCGATCGCAATCCCGTATCTTGATCAACACGAAGTTCACAATAGCCGTCACGAGCATAACGCAGGACCAACTCTTTATCATGACAAATCATGATAATAATTACGTCAGTCGTACGCACAAGCTCAGCCAAAAATTCCATGACCATATTAGTATTCTGTTCATCAAGCGCTGCCGTTGGTTCATCGAGCAACAAAACCTTTGTTGGTTTTTGCAGTACCATGAGTATTGCCAAAATCTGGCGCTGTCCGCCAGACAGAAGTTTTACCGGCTTGGTATGATCAATCCCAAATCGCTGTAAAAAATCGGGCAGTGGTGCACAATCAGGTAACGATGCAAGCTTTGGGTATCGAGCGATACCCGCAAATCGCATGTTATCATCAAAACTAAATTGATCTGCCAGCATGCTATCAAATTTTTGATGCACCAATCGCACCCCATCAATATGATCATGGGTTTCAAGTTGGTACGAAGTATCTGAGATCTGGATAGAACCTGCAACCTGTTCTTGTTGCGTAATATTTCCCTGGAGTAATCGAAACAACGTCGATTTGCCGGCGCCATTTTTGCCACGAACAAAGTTAATTGTTTTCGAATCAAACACAATCGAAAGATCTTTGAAAAAAAATGGCTTATCTTTCGCAAATCGAAAACAAAGATCTTTAAGTTCGAGCGTTTTTTTTAATATTTTATGTATCGTCATGATATTTTCTCCCTAAACACCCAAATGGTCGCTGGTCAATTCTTGCACCGTTCGTCGCCGATATTTAATCATCAGTAAGACAAGTACAATAATCGATTGCAGCATCGTAAAGTATTTCAAATTAAAACCAACTTTTAACAGCACTTGCTGAATCACACAGTATATAACAAGCCCCCCGATGGGCACAAAAATCGCTATATTTTTTTTCGTTGGTATCAAGCTCTTTCCCAAAATCAAAGCCGTAAGACAAAAAAGCGAGATCCCGGTTCCAGCGTTAATATCAACAAAGCTGCTCGATTGTGCAACCAGATACCCCGACAGACCACTGAGCATACTTGTTATTAATAACCCCAAGCTCATGATATACGTTCTTGAAATGTTATAAAAATCAAAAAACGATGGATTATTTCCATAAATAGCAAAGCTCACGCCAAGCTGGGTTTTGCACAACAAAAAGCACAAAATAAATATAACTAAACTTATAAGACCCAATGTAATAAGTTCTGGATGCGCAGGTAATGCAAATACTGAGAGAGGGTTTTCAAAGGGCGTCAGCGAGATATTTGCTCCGCCGAGCATAAACAAATTAACCCCGTAAAACAAACCTATCGTCAAGATGCTTGCCAACAGGTGTGGCAACTTTGCATGCGTCACCAACAATCCCATGACAATACCAACAAAAGCCCCGCCGATAAGACTCGCTATGCATGCACACAAAAGACTAACCACGATGCCCATATTTTGTGTTAGTGCAAGCACTTTGCTTGCCATAATCGCCCCACTGACAAAAGATACCTCAATACTTAAATTGGGGACTTTCATCAGCGAGAACGAAAGATATGCCCCGAGCATCAGGGGAACATACAGAAAAATTTGTTCTAGAATTATTAAACAGGCTGCAAACATGCATAGCTCCTCTATTAATTTATAAATTTATACACAAAAACGTTTTAGTATTTCATAAAACAACTCATACCCAAGTTTTATATCATACATACGTATCGACTCGTTAATACCGTGAAGATTCTCTTGAATTGTAAACGGGGTAAACCCAAAGCCCTCGATACCCTGTTGCACGTAAAAACGTAAATCAGATGCACCCTCTGAAACAAATTGTTTAGCTTCTAGGCCATGATTTTTAATTACAGCTTCTAGTACCTGATACAATCCAGATTCATGTGATTTATTCGTTACGTCACACTCCCAGTCATGAACTTCTGCTTCGATTGTATACGAAATAGTACTATGCCCTGCAAGCCAATCGTTAATTATTTTTTTCGCTTCATGCATTTTCATATGTGGCGGCACGCGAATATCAGCTGTCGCTGACGCTTGCTCAGGAATAACATTTAATGCAATTTTGCCCTCATGCATAATTCCTGCTTGTAGCGACGTTACATTCATCGAAAGTAATAATCCAGCTTGAACGTTATCTAGTTTATTTTTTTGTGTATCCTGAAATCGTGCAATCTTTTCAAGAAACATAACTAATTCATGTACTGGATTATGGGTATCTAAGCGAGAACCATGAGCCATGGTTCCCATACACCTAAAACTCACTTGTAACGGTTTGCGTTCACCAAGTCGTATAAATAAAATATTCTCGTCACTCGATGGCAACCCTTCGTCAAGCACATACCCGATATTAAGTTTCTTAAATTCTTCGGTCTGCACTAACTGTCCAACACCAGAAAATCCACCAATCTCTTCATCAGGGACCAATAATATGTGTACTGTTCTTTTTGGGATCCCGTGCACTTGTTTTAATTTTTGCAACGCACCATAATGTAAAACACCAACACCTTTCATGTCTTGTGTCCCGCGTCCATACAGCATCTCATCTTCCAGAATGCCGGCAAACGGGTCATGTTTCCATTGGCCGTTATCAGGGGCGGGAACAACATCCATATGATGATTGAGCCCGAGTGCTGGCAGCGTGGGGTCGGACCCACGCTGCGTAATAACCATCACTTTTCGTTCTGCTTGTTTGTGTACTTGTTTATGTAATGATGGAAGAGAAATATACGAACACTCAAAGCCATCACGTAACGCCTGCTTTTCAAACAAAGCAAAAACAGCCTGATAATCTGGATTTGGGTGCACTGTTTTTACCTGTAAGTAAGCCCTGAAAAAAGTTATAAGTTTTTCGATTGCCATACAAGCCTCTTTAATTTAAACCTTCTATTTAACTAATTGAATCGAATATCACAAGTTGTCATCCTGAACTCGTTTCAGGATCCATTAATATCTTTCAATAAGTTACTGGGAAGTTATTTGTTTAGTTCCCAATATTTTTTTGAATAAATTTTAATTATATAATGGACCCTGAAACAAGTTCAGGGTGACAACTTGCAGTACTAAGTCAAAATAAATTACTTACTGAACCCTGATTAACTCAACGAGATATACAACATATTCCCGCGACCTTTATTTTTCTCAAGATCATCCGGAACAAAATTTCCACGAGCATCAAATTCTGGTTTGTACGCCTGACAAGACATATGATGCACTCGTATGCGTGTTTTTGCAGGAGTGTTCAAGCCTGCTCTCATTCTTTGAGCAAAATGAACGAAGGGACGAAGTTGTCCCATATTGCCAACGTTTGCATTCACCTGCCCGTATACCAGCGCAATACCAGATGCTTGAACTTCAACTGGTACTTCACTATCGATAAATAATCGCTTAAGCCCAAGATCTTGTTGCATATCTTCAAGCGTTTGTTTTTCAAGGCCGGTAAGTGCACAAGAAAGCAATTCTGTAGCAATCCCCAATCCTCGATATTCTCGACGGGTATACGCACTACCATAATAGACATACACACACTCTGGTGACCCAAAAACATACTCGGGTAGCTTAGATTCTACTACTACAGCAGCTTTTATTTCTTTGCTAAAATCAGACACAGCTTCTATTTTTACATCATATAATCGTTGCTCAGGAGATTTTATGCCATCTGGCTTGAATCGTAACTCATTCTGTAAAACGTCTTGAAGCTCATCATGATCATAGATCACAAATACTTTAACAAAACTTATAATTTCACCGTTACGATCAGTCGCAATAAAAAATCGTCCTAATTCGATATTTTTTGTGACTGCTTTAACGCGTATATGCTCAGGCAAAACTAAAAGTTTGTGCGCATCATCTTCATTAAATATTTTATAGATCGCTAACATCTTATCCAGATCACTGGGCTGTGCTTGCCTGTAGATTATACCCGTCAAGAGATCTTCTTTTTTGGGAGCTGGTTTTGGAGCTTTTGTCTCTGACTCGTCTGTCATGCCATGTAATCCACCAAAGCTCGCGATCACGATTATCATACATATTTTTATTATTAACTTTTTCATAATTTTCCTAACTAATTAATTTAATCAAATAATTTCTCAAATAACTTTTGTAAATTTATACAACAACAACTGTTCAGAAGAGATTACCAAGCCCTGTTGTTCAAGCATGCGTGCGTTAATTTTGAATACACGTTCTTTAATTTCGACACACGATAACGTTGCCGGTACAATTTTCTCTTCAAGAATTTTACGTGCAAGTTGTGCTCCGTAAACACCAAATTGGCGTTCTTCTACGCCATAACTCAGGACTGCGCCTTTATCGCCCGAATCTAAATCAGTCGTCAAAAGTGTGACATGATGCAAATTACACAACTTAATAACGCTATCGATCGCTGACACAACCGTATTGTCTTTGAGAACTAATACAACATCTGCTTGCGCAATAGACGCTTGTAACTTTGGATAAATTTCGCCGATACCAAAGACTTCAACGGGAAAAAGCTTTAAGCCCAAGCTTGTTACGATTTTTTCAACTTCTTGTTTTTCTTTTTCAAGCCCACCCTTTTGGGTTGGATCATAGATTAACAAGATATTTTTTGTTGCAGGCTTGATGGCACGAAGTAAATCGATCTGGGTCTTAAAGTCTGCTGTTTCGACAACACCGGTCACATTACCGCCGGGTTTTTGGCACGACTGAACAAGTCCTAATTGTTCAGGTTCTGAAACAGCACCAAAAACAATTGGCGTCGTTTTTTGCTTTTTAAGACTTATTGCTTTGACCAATTGTGACGATTGGGCACCAATGGTAAAAATCAAGTCAAAATTGCCGTTAACAATTTCGTTTGCCTGCGCCTGCAAGAGCATTTTATTGCCGTTGGCGTTATACGTCGTAAACTCATACTTTTTTTTGTCACTCTTCTCAAGTGTTTCTCTAAAACCCTTTTCGATCTGTTCAAGACTTTGATGCGTAACCGGAGTCAAAATTGCAATACGAGAAACTTCTTGAGTCTGGGCACCACCTGCTTGATTTCTGGTCTTTTCTGAGTTTAATGCAAAATAACCGAAGTACACGATACTCGCTGACAGCACAATATTTGCAACAATTATACCAACTAAGAGATTTATATTCTTTTTCATGATCTTATTCTTTCGTCATTAAATTATTAAAACAGATTCGAAACAGTATTAATTTGGCGCAAAAAAAATGCGCAGCAAAAAGCTGACGCTAAATTACTGCGACAAAAAACTAAACTAAAAATATGGGAAAAATTGAGGGAGAAATTATGAACGCCAACGACGCCAAGTATAAGAAACAGGTGCAACACCTGCCAGAGAAATAGAAGAGATTTGGCTAGAAGCCACAAGAGAAGAGAAATAAGAAGTAACTGAAGCTACTTCAAGTTGGTCGCGTAACACACGCCGCCCGGGCGGAGTACACGCTGCATGCGCCAGAATCATGTGATCCTCCGTATATTAAAGTTAAGAAACATAGTATTTAACATCATAATCTTACTATAGCACAAGATTTACAAAATGGCAATTGCCCATAAAAATAGGAGTTTTATTTGAAAAAAACTCCTATTTTATACTTATGATTGCGCTCTGGGTCCTTAGTTAATCAACTCCCACATCAGGATCTCCATCAAACGCATCAACATTATCTTCTAAATCATCATTATCATCATTTGCATCAACGTGAGCGTCTGGCTCATCATCTCGTGCAAAGAGATAACCAATAATGGTGGCGCGCGCTTGGTGTCCAAGCTCAACTCCTGTTACAGCACTAATCGTGTTCGACCACTGCTGGCGAATCTCTTCATCATCAGGTGTACCTAAATGATAATCAAGTATAATCTTGCATAATTCAGAAGAGCTTTTTTCTTTAATTTTCGACGGCTCTTCTTTGCTCGTAAGACTCATTTTGGTTGCTTCAACAATTGGGAAAGACCATAACTTACGAATACCTTGATCATCACAGGTTATCGCACGTAATAAATCTTGGCCTGCACGCACGTTCACATTCACTTGTTCAACACGCTTCATTTCAACACCAATACTGATAGCTCTTATTTCAGAAATTACATCCTCGACATCAGGAGCTACGCCTTGTAGTATCAAAAGTCGTACAATTTTTGAGAGCTCTTTTCTCTGCTCAGGCATTGTTACCATTTCCCTAACAACAAAGTGCAAGCTGTTTAACTTTGGGACTCTTAGGCTATCAACATCTTTTGGCGTGATTGCTCTTGAGTACAATCTACTTAAGTATTGCAGTGCCCTAGGAACTCCTCTTTGTGCTCCATTTTTGAGATCTACCATTAAAGGATGCTCAAATTCTCCAAGAAGCCAATTTTCAATAGTTTGTTTTTTTATGGATGATAAAAGTAATAATCGTGCAAACCCAAATTGCTTGTTTATGAGTATGCAACGAATGATATTTTCTATGGTCTGGACAAAAATATGGTAAGGGAAAGAAGCTTGGTCATACTCTTGCAATGCAATCAAGCATTGCGCGATAACATTAATATTTTTTTTGAGCGCAGGTTTGTTAAGCCCAGCAACAATTTCTTCATTGAGCATGACCAAAAATGGTTTAGATTTAAATGGCCCGAAAGCAGATATAGCAGACGAAAAATCTGATTTTGCATCAAACATCTTCAAAGTCGGAACTAAAATATATAAAAATTTTTCTTCAATTGTTTTGGGCGAAAAGACATCAAAAAGCTTCACGTTTAACATTTTGAAAATAGCTAAAAGCATAGAGAATGTTTCAGGTCTCTTTGAATCAAAATAACAGCTAAATGTGTTGTCATTTTCTCTGTAGTAATTTTGCATTGACTTCTTAAAATCTGGTAGTTCATGTGACCATTGATAAGCTAATAATAGTATTTGGAAACATGCAGGAGATGTGACAATCTCATCCATAGTATGGATAATTGGATAAGTAAATTTGTCAAATTTATTATTAAAAATATCAAAAGGTTCATCGCAATATTTATAGCTTTTCATGACTGTTACCATACCTAAGAGATATTTGCATTTTGTTGCAACTTTTAAACGTGAAGCAAAGCGGCTTTGAAATTCTGATTCGTATGTGGCAATCCATAACTTTTCTCTCTCGCTTGGAACATAATGCTGCAGCAATGTTTTTTGTATATAATTGCAAAACTCTGTGATAGTTTCAATCGCTTTTAAATCGATAACACCACTACCCACAGTTCCAGGTTTCTTAAGCTTCTTTTTTTGTCCTAGCACTTTAAGGGCCAGGCTTGTACCTGTATTACCTGTAGCTGTTCTTTTAGCTGTTATAATTTTCTTATCTACAGCATCTCCAGCAGTTCCTGCAAGGACCGCAGGACTGGCACTCAAATCGCGTTTTTGATATACAGCGGCATAGGGTGTTCCATTACCCGCTGAATATAAAGTAAGATTAAATGCTTCTAAGTCTTTCTCTGGAACATGAGTTATCTTGTTATCATCGCAATAAAACCATCTATTGTTATTTTTGACAAGCACCGTATAATGCCCTGATGTTGCGCTCATACCAAAGTGATATATCACACCAGTAAGATCAAACGGACAGTTTGCATCTTTTTCATCAACGACCAGTTCATGCAAGCGTAGGCCTTTGCGTGGAAATACAACGAAAGCCATATCTTTGCTTGCTACTCCTGTTGTAGGTTCAAATGCATAACGTTTCAGATATACCATGAGACACTCTGGTGCTGTTGCAAGTTTGATGTGCTTTGTGGTTGTTCCTACATTTGGACACATCTCACAACGAAAATTTTCTGGTGTTTCAACCCTGCCATGAAAACCGAGAAGATCTTTTAATGGATAAAATTCTGTCGATTTATAATATTCGGTATCTTTTGCTGTTGGAAAATCTAAGGCACGCATCGTAGCCATCGTTCCCGTCTTTGTATCAGCTTCTTGATTTTTTCGCACATAGCCACATATGGTACATTTCAATGTACTCTCCGCTGTGCATGCAAACGCTCGTGCTCCAACACTCAAAGCATCATCAATAATACGTTGCATGAGTTCTTGAGCATCTTGCTGCTCGGTACTGTTACGAAAATATCTTTCTTGAATCGCTTTCAATAACGCTCCTGAATCTCCAGGCTTTCCTGCAGTTCTTTCTCTTCGCAAATTGCAATATGCTTTCAATACAGGATTATCTTGGCATCTTTTCTCATCAAGCCCCAGATTAAACTTTTCTGACTGAAGCAACAGTTGTATTACTACAATTGCATAACAGGTATTACCCCTTCGTACAATACCAAGAGGCTGGTTTGAATTTCCATCATTAGAATCACCAACTGACCGTGCTCCATCTGTATTATCAGATCTATGTTTTTTATTTGCTTGATTAGGAACATCTGCAAGCCCATGCTTACGAGAGACAGTTTCAGCACCAGTTAAACTTGTCATCAAGCCAGTAGCAGGAGCAGGAAGCGATATAAGATTTTTTATGGGACCTGCAGGATCAGATCGTTTTGCATCTGATCTATTAACAGACGCAAGATAGTCTCGAGTTTGTTCAGCATCTCTTGTACGAGCTTGTGCAAGTGAAGCATCAAGAGCAGCTTGGCGTTCTAATTCGCAAGCGTCCTCAGGAATTAGGACTGGAGCAACAGCTCGTAGATTAGGTCGTGCAGTAGGAGCTACAGCAATTGGGTCTTTACTAGGTTCATCAAGTTTGCCGTCATGAGCCACTACTGGTACAATTACTGGTACAATAACTGGTACAATAATTGGTGCAGCCGGGGCCGCTAATGGTTCAACTATTGGTGCAACAACTGGCATGCCCGCTCCTTCGACAGGGCTCAGGATAAATTGCGCTCCAGCGACGGAGGGTGCCACATATCCTTCAATTCGTGGTTTCATTCTACGACGATCAGCCGAATCCCGTAAAAAATCTCTTTCAGTTCTTGCAGCTGTTCCAGCAGTTACTGTTGACCCGGCAGGCTCTTTACGTTTCAAAGCAAAAACATCGTGCGAAACGCAAAAAGCACTTAAGATAATTAATTTGAATAACGTTACTCTATTCATTACAACCTCCCTATGAAATTAATCTGCAAAATAAACACAAGTTTTAAACTTTCTGCCTGTATTTAAATTTAACAACTATATTCAAAATGTAAATAATTATTAAAAAGGGTCATAAATATAACCATTTATTCATTTTTTCTATCAAATTTTGATCAAAAGCCCTATTTTTACCTTGCTATTTACAAATTAAAAATATTATATACAATTAGAATATTACTAAGTATTATTCGTTTTTTAAATAATGGAGGTTACCATGAACCCAACAAAGTTAATCAAGCTCGTTATCTTAAGCGCAGTGTGCGTTACATTGTCCCAAGATGTCTTTGCAGCCGCACGTGATGAGAAAGCAATTGCCGCCGCTCATGCTAAGGTGGAAACATCTCAAGCATCTCCGGCAAGACCGGAAACTGCTGTTCACGCAGCACCAGCTAGTACCGTGCCACTAAGAAGATCAGCAAGCGTAAGAGACATTCAATTGTTTTTTGCAAAACAATTCGGAATTCATTTTGCAAGATTTGAGGAAACTCAGAAAATGAGAGAAGTTAGACTATTTTTTGCGAACTTGACTTCTCGAAGAACAGGTACAAGAGCTTCTCGTTCACATTCAGTGGCCGCTCGTCCATCTCATGGAATGATACGTAGTGTAGCCCCAATACCAATGGATCATGAATCACTACAGTATTTACAACGTATGCGACAAGAAAACATGCAAAAGCGAAAAGAATATAAGCGTATACTCGTTGAGCCAGTTGCTGATGCTAAACGTGCCAAACCAACTCAAGCTCTTGCATGTACGCTAGCCGAGCCCAAGACTTCGCTCTCTACACGCTTTAGCAAGCTGAACAATCCTAGTGGGACAACAGAAGAAAAAGAAGACCAAGCATCGCTGGAACTCGCTCATCAAATCAAAGAAAGACCCGTTTATATGACTTTTGACAACCAAGCAGTTCATACAAAAAGCATGTCTGGTAGCAAACTTTTTACTGCAGATCGTACACCAGTCGTACTTGCTAAGCGAGTGATGAGCCTTACTGAATTAGACGAAAAATTGGCTGAATTAGCAAGAGATATGGACGAATTAAGCAATTTGATGACAGCAGCGAGGCTAAGGCACGAGAAAGCAGCAAGCGCTACGACAACCCCAGCTCCATCACTTCCTGCACCAAGGTTACCTGTATCGGGATCTGCTCAAGAATCTAAGGCACCAGCAAAAAAAGAGTAAGCAATAAAAAGTAAAAAACTCCCCGGTAAATCTGAGGAGTTTTTATATGAGAAGTATAATGGCTTGGATCCTGAAACGAGTTCAGGATGACAAGATAAGTTTTATGGAGGTTATCATGAATACAGTACAATTATTCAAATTAGTTATCTTAAGCGCACTGTGCATTACAGTGTCACACGACGTTTTTGCCGCTGGACGTGACGGTAAGGATCCAGTTGCAGCCCCTGCAACAGCAGCTCTTGCACCAGCAGCTTTTCGAATTGTAACGGCTCAACGAGCTGATGCATTAGTTCGCACGGGTAGAATAACAGCTAGGCAGGCTAGCGACTATAAATTTCTTTTGCGCTTTATGCCTCAACGAAGAGCAGCACACGGTAATGGTCAGGTTCATGCAGCTGCACACGCAGCACGCACTCAGGCTATAACCGATGAGCAAGCCTTTGAATCAGAACGTCAAGCAGCTATAAACGCATCGCTTGAACAGTCGCGCAAAGAAGAAGCTGTAAATGCTCGCGACTATCTTGACTATCTTACAAGACAAGCAATAAGAGCAAGCTCTTCTTCTTCACCAAGTCCGACCGCACCGCCGCAACCAGAGTATAAAGAGAATCTGTAATAAAAAGTACAAAACTCCCCGGTATATTTAACCGAAAGGTTTTGTATGAGAAAGTATATAATTTAATTAAAAAAAATACGGAGGTTACCATGAACACAGTAAAATTATTCAAAATAGTTATCTTAAGCGCATTGTGCATCACACTGTCGCACGACGTTTTTGCTGCTGCTAAGTATGAGCAAAAGACTCTAGTTATTACACAAGCAGTTCATGCATCAGCTGATGAAGTAGCACGAGCACGTACAAGTATAGGTTCGCAGATTGACAACGCTTTAGGGCATACAAGACCTGTTGAAGCAGCCGTTGCCCCAATCAAAGTAAATGCACAACTTAGAGAAAAGAATGCTTACTATAATAATCTTTGCCTCCAGGTTTATCTTATACAAGCGCAACTTACTCTAGAAAAAAATAGTCGTAAACGAGCCGTTCGCACTATCGAATTGTCACAGTTAAGAGAGAACCTCGTAGCTGTAGAAGCACACGCTAAGCTTGATGAGGCAAAAGAGCAGCAGATGGAAAATAGAAGACTTCTTGAGGAGCTTTATCATAGTTATAATAAAATGCTTCTTGCGAACACAAATCGTATGCTTGCAGAAAGACGTGCTCTTGAGAAAGCGACTGAGAGGTAATCATGAATACCGTAAAATTATTCAAATTAGTTATCTTGAGCGCATTGTGCATTACACTGTCGCACGACGTTTTTGCTGCTGCACGCACAGAGAGTAAAGATGCAGATGAACACGGAGCTGCGGCTACATTAACCACCCCATTGTCGCTGCTCTTGACGGGCGGCAGTGACTCTATGGCTCAACAGATAGCTGTAACATTATCATCACCCAACTCAACGCAAGCATTCCAAAATTTAGGCCTAAGACAGAAGCAGCGCACGATACTTCGTGGTGCTGCAAGATTTCAAGAAGCAACTCAACCTGGATCGACAAGCTCCTTAGCACCCACTCATCCTAAACTGTATTATGGAGAACACCTGACTCCACCCGTTCCCGCACCAACGAGCGATGTTAAATTACATATGAAATTTGATGACATAATACTCACTATCACTCCCCAAGTTTCGGACGAAGATCCAGCGCAAAACCGAATAAATGAGCTGGCGTCACCTGTAGCTCATGTATCAGCATTAACATATTTACCAAATCCAGAAGCTGCAAATAGAGCAGCTCCTCATCATAGCGATGCTATACTATATGATGCAGAACCCTTGGCCCAACCTGCTGCACCTGCTGGCGATGAAAAAAGAGCATTACCTGCTCGGGATGTTCCTGTTCAACCTGCCCCTGAAGATCGAGCAGTAAAGCTCGCAAGAACTCTTAGAGCAATCAAGGCAAGACAAGGAGAACGAGCTCACCTTCCTGTAGAAGATCGTGGAATAAGACTAGCAAAAGCAAACATTTTAGCACGTAAGTTACAAGAGCTGGCCCGCGAACATAAACGCCTGGCTCAACTTGGGATAACTTTTGTTCCATATGATAAAGAACAGTAAAGATTATTTATGCCCAGATCTAAAAACCCCCGGATCCTAAAAAATCCGGGGGTTTTGTTTGTTATAATTTTATCGATATTGATTTTTTAATCGATCAACTGCTGATCGCTTAAACTATTCAAAAGTTCGTCAATATCGTCATCTTCACGTTCGTTATTAATTTGTGCATGAATATTTTGAACTCCGAGATCGCCCTCACCATCACCCTCATGAGGTTCTTCAGAGGCAAACAAGATCTCATAGAACCCTTCAAGCGTACGTTTTAGTTCTCTTCGAACATGTTTACAGGCCACAAGGTAGTATTCAAGCGAATGAAAAACATCATTCGTAAAAAATTTATTTCGTATATTAGTGCAATAATCGAGCATCTGATTCGCTAACCCTGATGGAAGTTTATCGAGTCTTTTGTCAACTTTACTCGTATGACGTTTTATACGCCCCTGCACATACGTACGCGCCTCAGAACGTGTCATCCCTTCTGTGATTGCCTTCTTTACAGCAAGTACCTCTTTGTCGATCGCGGCGTTTATAGCTTTCATTGCGCGCCAAACAAGCCTCATGGCTTCCTGTCTTTCATCTACCTCAGCAACAATCACCGTCTCTTTGGTGTCGTCAGCCATTGCGTCGAGATTATGAAATAACACCAAACAACACAAAGCAATACGTATTATATAAAAAAATTGCATCTTAACCCTCTTTCTCGCGAAATATTAAATTTTTTACACTATGCAGGTTTGGTATACATCGAGTAAGCATCTTCACCATTAATATCAATAGCAATAAAGCCCATAGTTTTGTACATCGAAAGCATTTCAAAAGAAGAGAGCACAATCGCTTGCGAGCATCCCTGCTTACGGGCATCATATAAAACGCGTTTAATTAATGCAACTTCAAGCCCATGATCACGAAAACTTGATAGCGTAGAAACAAAATGAAGTGATATATGACTCTTTCTCATTGGTCTATTATCTACAGGATGCATAATAACCATGCAGCTTGCTGCCAAAATGGGTTCATCATGATCTGCGGTTTTAATCTCTGCTGCATAAAAACGAATATTGCTCTGCCCATGAGTTTTAATAATATGTTCAAGAACTCTTTGTTGGTGGCCCGGAGAAATAGCAAAACCAGTTGCCGAAAGATGTGCAAATTCTGACAGTTGTTTTTCTGTAAGCTGTGCTACCGTAATCCCCTTGGTATCTTCTACATCTACATCGATATCTACATCGATTTTTTTGTTATCAGAGATATTAGTTATCATTGCTGTATATTTGTCAGGACGCTCAACAAAACCTGCTACCAAAAGTTGTTCTGCTTGTTGTTTTTGCTGTAACTTATCAACCCACCAGCAAAATGGAACCCCTTTCATATCATCACAAACCGCTTGGACTAGTTCTTTTGATATATGAGTAGTTAGATCAAAAACACAATTATGCAAAACGTAGGGTGAATTGGATTTGAAACATGGCGCGGTGCCAACCTGAAAATATGCTTTTTCTGAGCCCATACATAAAAGTGCTCGCATGTAGCTAAAGCTCTTTTCTATCTTGGGGGCCCTAGGTGCGTACTTAGGTTCAAGACGTACATGTGCAAACCGAGCTGCAAGCTCATCTGAAAGCGCTTCTGCACAATCTGCAAGCGTTCCACATGGTACATGAGAACTTGCAGGGGCCGGGCTTTTTTTCTCTGGTCTTGCCGGTGCTGTTTCAGGTGCTGACATACCATGAAGTGACACAGAAAAGCCTAAACATACGAACAACGCGATTACGTTTTTTGTCATTGGGACCTCTTTTACAGAATACAGCTGTGCACATAATTTTTTTTGAGCTATTTCTTTGGTGCACTACAAAGAGTCTAAAAAATGCGCAATGCAAGTCAATTATTCACCAAGAAAGTTTTAATGACCATAAGAAAATCGCAACTCTTTACAATCGTATCGCGTTAGGTTTATTTTCTCTTGTACAGCTGGAGACAAATATATACCCCTCGGTTTTTTTATCCCGAGCATCCCGAGTACGAGGGACAAGAGTTTATATAAGTTTTTTTGCTCACATGAAGGCGGGGATGTATGAAATTTTTTGCAAAAACTATCAACACAACCATGCTTTGTGCAAGTTCTTTGTTGTGTATAAACAGCGTGAACGCTATGACAGCTGACGGTCCAGAAAGTTCTCCAAGCCCAACAGCTTCTGCTCATATTATTGCTCATGCTGTTTCTGCTGTTTCTATTGATACTGGTGGCATCATCATGGAGACAGATCCCGAAGCAAAAACTCCCAAAATACCTGCAGCAGCTGAAAATACACGGTTCTTTGAAGGTAACGTATGTTTTTCTCCAAGAAGCCATGGCGCCCAGGCAACGCTTGAAACGCTACGACTCTTTGATACAGCTTTTGGGCAAATTGGTTTAACAGGCCCTATCTCTGTATCCCATGTGCCCATAGAAAGCCCTGAGAAATTTATTATTATCGATAGTCCAAATAATCGTGTAGAGATTGGCATGTTTGTAGACCAATTTCAAGAACATAGAGAATGGTTTGCGTACTATGCTGCTGTGCAGATTGCACTCGCAACATCACGAGAAGGGTTTTCTCAAGTTCAAATTCTACAAAAAGTATGTGAATATCTCGGTAAAAAAAAGCCGGAGCTTATCGTCCAACGAATATTATTTCTGTTACATCACATTTTGATGAGTGATTGGTATACGGGTGGGGCAACAGATAGTGATATAGTTATACGCGAATTGCAGTTTTTGATAACATATTGCACTACAAATAACATGCGTATACAACCTATTATTATCGAAGAACTGTCGCATGGAGCAATTCGTGCAGTAGTTTCAATTAAATTTGGCAAGCATACGTTCAAAAAAACGCTCAGTGCTACGGTACACAGCGACCACTATCACGATATTTTGGGTACGGTAAAGAAAAGTATAGATTTTCCCACGAACAATCATCGTTGTTGTTAATCTTTGATGCCAGCACGGTAGATTCGATACATCATTTCTTCCCCGAGCTCATTGCTACATATGCTCGCATAACAATCATCAAGACTCTTATCCAGTTTCTTACGAAAACGTTTTACTACCGGAAGCGCTGCCTGCGTTGTAGAAAAACCAATCATACGAAGATTAAGACAAAACCATGCGCTATCCCAACACGTAAATAGGCTCTGCTGATAAGGTTCTTGGAGCTTGAGGAGCTTTGTAGTAACTTCTTTACAACCCTTATCTATTTTTTCATCACAGTATCTCTTCGCTTGATCACTCGTCATGCCGTGCTTATGCGCATGCTTCATAGCCAAAACGTACGCATCTGCACTTTTTCTCATTGCTGCGATTGTACGCAAAACCAGCTTAAAGTTACATGCTGGGCGCCTTATTTCTCTAGCTTCTTCTTCTTCTTCTTCTTCTGACGTGGCATCAGAATCGCCTTCAAACTCCATTTCTTGGTCGTCGTCAGGTACAACAGTAGCTGGCCCACAAAATGAGCTTGGTGCTGCGTGCGCCGAAAAATCTCCAGCAGCCCGTTTGGCGTCACTCGATGCGCGTCCAAGCTCGGCATCACGAGCAGCTATTACGACACCGAATTCGACCACTAATCTATCAAATGATGTGGGTATAAGCTCGGCATCACGAGCAGCTGCTGCGGCACGGAATTCGGCCAATAATCTATCCAAAGTGGCAAAACGAGGATCGGATGGTATATCAGAACTTGCAGGAGCTTCGCTTTTACTATCTGATACTGCTGGTCCTGCTTCAGGTGCTCGCATACCATCCAGCGATACAGAAAAGCCTAAACATACGAAAAACATGACGATTCTTTTTGTCATCATGACCCCTTTTTTTTTGAATATCTCAAAAATTTTGTACCCCTTTTTTGTTGGGGTGCATAACAGAGTGTAAAAAATGTAGATTACAAGTCAATTATTTATCACGTATTTATCAAGAAAATTCTAGCGCATTCGTGTTAAACTAATAAAGAAATCGCCCGATTTTTCGTTATGAAAAATCGGGCGATTTCTTTATTAAACTCTAGTATTTTTTATGAGCAGTGGGTCGTATACCACCAACAAGCTGCTTTTTTTAACGTTGTCGCAACAAATTGTGATGAATTAATCATAAAATTAACTGTTTGCTCCGGAATAGCTTGTAACTGTTTTGTATTATAACTACTAGGATACCCGTCGTACGCAGCTTTAAGAAGCGCACCAGTTGCACAAAGTGCGCCTGTCACCAAAGCTATTTTTGTATATTGCCATAAAGTCCAGCAAAAAGGCTTAATACACCCGTTTTTTACGATCTTACTACAGCAACCAACAGCTGCAGAATCTTCCTTTGCATCGGCTTCGGCTTCTGTACCACAACCTTGCAAGCTCGTTTGAAAGCT
>Ga0207075_1059_pt1 | contig 19962 bp, 22 predicted proteins | sample Alteio_BWMinHeat_64_FD_153587 | JGI IMG/M metagenome (GOLD analysis project Ga0207075, IMG submission 153587) | Enriched cells from forest soil in Barre Woods Harvard Forest LTER site, Petersham, Massachusetts, United States -... | ecosystem: Environmental > Terrestrial > Soil > Temperate forest >... | reverse complement strand
TTTCTACTTTTTTACTGGCTACAAGCATATCTTGTAATTCACGCTTAGGTAATCCTTTACCTGTCTTTTCATAATGCTGTTGCTTACAAGCTAAGCCCCAATTATAAACATGTCGCACACATCCAAAATGCTTTGCCATCAGCACAATTTGTTCCGCGTTAGGATATATACGATATTTATATGCCTTTAACATGATTCTTTATCACGCATCATTACAAGTGACATAAGAATACTGTGACAACTATTTGATGTCAATTGCTGCACAATAATTATTTCAAAAAAAATTGCACTTATATTCGTTAGATTACATTCAAAGATGGAGGTTGGGCTGGCGCTATCCATCTCCACCTAAACGTCTTGCTTGCTTTGCGTAGAATGACTACGCAAGCGCTAAACAACGCCGTTATAGGTGGAGACTTCCGCGCATGTTGTTAAAATGTGTTCGCCGTAAGCTACTCTTTGTAATCTTTGATAATTAGCTAATAATCCTGCATTGTCAGTTATTTTTTCAAATTTGCCAGTAGTAATACCAAAAAACCGGGTATTTACACCCACCATTCTATTCCTGAATTCGCATATATCCCCACGGCGCTGCAAAATGCCAATCTAGCTCAAGGGAAACATGGGTTAAAATTTGATGACCCCGCGCGCTTCCGCCCTTGTCATTTAAACGTGGACTACAAACTGCAACTCCACCTCTACCAGTGGCTACTGCAATAATAATGCCAGAAACACCGCTTTTGGCCGGCATGCCCGTACGCACTAAATGTAACCCTGATTCATCATACATGCCGCACGTGGCCATAATCGCAACTACGCTATTACTAGTTCTTTCAGAAATAATACGCGTACCGTCAGGTGCCAAACCACCGGTTGAAAGTAACATGGGTAAATAAGCAGCTGAAACTACATCACATTCATATGAACAGAGATAAAAATAGGTTTCTAAGAGATCATCCACCGGCATAGCAAATTCATGTTTGCTTTTAAGTAAGTAAGCGATAGATCGGTTACGATCCCCGGTTGCACGTTCTGAAGCAAAGATTTTACCATTCACTTGTAAGTTACGACCAAATAATTTTGCCGCCCAACCATCTAACCATTGCGCACGTTGTTGCGTATTGCCTGGAATACGCCCGCATAAAGCAATAGCACCTGCATTTACCATAGGATTGACCGGTATAGGTCCATAACGATCTACTTGGGTAATGGAAGAAAAAGATTGACCCGAAGGTTCAACATGGATAAAGGAAAAAATTTTCTCTTCTCCATATTCTTCCATTAAACCAATTAAGGTGATTAATTTAGCGACACTTTGGAGGGTGAATATATGTTTATCGTAATCGCCACTTGATATTTGCGAACCATCGGATAATAAAATGGATGCAGAAACAAGATCCGGATCTACATTGGCAAGCTCTGGGATATAGTCAGCCGGAGCTCCGTCATTATTTCGACGCGCCTGGACAACTGCCTGTTCGAGAATATTTCGAATATACGCCTGGTACTGCTCACGTTCCATAGGATCTGCCTATTATAAGGTTATCTATTTAAGCTTATCACATTAATTTGCTGATTATTCATCCAGGCTTGGATTTTCTGGCAGTGCCCATTGAATCGGGGTTTGACCTGTCGCTACTAAAAAAGCATTAATCCGTGAAAAAGGCTTACTCCCAAAAAAACCACGGTGGACAGATAAGGGAGAAGGATGCACTGTTTGAATAATACAGTGCTTTTGAGAATCAATCACTTGGCCTTTACGCTGCGCATAGGCACCCCACAGTACAAATACAATGGGCCTTGGTTGCTGATTTAAAGCTGCAATCACTTTATCGGTAAATATTTCCCAACCCTTGCCTTGATGAGATGCCGCTTTACCATTTTCAACCGTTAACACACTATTCAGTAATAATACCCCTTGCTGGGCCCAACTCACTAAGCAACCATGCTTGGCCGGTGGTATGCCTAAATCATTTTGTAATTCTTTATAGATATTTTGCAAAGAAGGCGGAATCGCAACTTTAGGTGGCACGGAAAAGCATAATCCATGCGCCTGGCCTATCCCATGATAAGGATCTTGACCCAAAATAACCACTTTCACTTTTTCAACCGGCGTATAATCAAATGCTTTAAAAATATTCTTGCTGAGCGGATAGATTATTTTTTTTGCGTCTTTTTCTTGGCGTAAAAATGCGCGTAATTTTTCCATATACGGTTGACGAAATTCTTCAACCATCAATGCTTGCCAAGAAGCTTCCAAAGCAATTGAGTTAGCTGGTAGAGTAATGCTATTCATAATAAATTTATATCCTTCTAAAGCGAACGACATTATAACAGGATATAATTTGGCAATGAAAATCTTACCCCCCCTGACAGAAGCTGAACTTAAAGCGCGTGCAAACGCCATTGCGGGAAAAACGCTGGCCATGCTGGCAGAACTTCACCAAGAACCCGTTCCTCCCTCACAACATCACGCCAAAGGCTGGGTGGGTCAATTGCTTGAAAAAGTATTGGGTGCCAATGCCATGAATTTAGACCAACCGGATTTTATGAATTTGGGCATTGAACTCAAGACGCTCCCCGTAAATAAAATGGGGCAACCCTGTGAATCCACCTATATCTGCACTGCACCTATTCCCAATTCTGACACAGATTTTGAATCCTCACGGGTTTGGCGAAAAATGGCAAAAATGCTCTGGGTACCCATTGAAGCGGATAAAGCAAAACCCTTGGCGCAAAGACGGATTGGCGTGCCTATTTTGTGGTCACCTTCAAGCTCCATTCGTAATCAGTTATGCCAAGATTGGGAAGAATTTATGGAATTAATAACCCTTGGGCAATTTGAAAATTTAAGCGCTCATAAAGGCAAATATTTACAAATCCGCCCTAAAGCCGCTAATGCCAAAACCTTTATCCAAGTGATAAATCAATATGGCCAAACCATTTCCATTGTTCCTAAAGGGTTTTATCTGCGTGCCACCTTAACCCAGAAGATAATCCAGCAAAACTACGCAAGACTGCATGCATTTTAACGTTTCGCCCTAAAATAATCAGTATTGTCATAGAATTCTTCATACTGATTATCCGCATGCCAAACTGGCCAGCCTAATAAAGGAAATGGCATTAGAGCCAAAGACGTGCTGAGAATAGTCTGCGCGATTACTTCATCAATAATTTTTAAGCTTGCCGGAATATATGGCAAAAATATCGTCTTCCCCGTCATTCCAATGTAAGGTGCGCGTGCTTTGTCCAGCAAACCATGGCCAATAATAATACACTGGCAATGTGCCAATAAATTACGCTTGTGCCAAAATAAGGTTTTCCATTGCATTTGCTGAATATGTTCAAAAACCTCAAGATTTTCGCTGCAAATAATTACACCACATTCATCAAAGTGCGCTAAAATATTTTGCAATGGCGTTCTGGAGGCTGACAACCCTTCCTCATAATACCGTTGAATCATGGCCCATTTTATCTTTGGCCATTGCAACCAGGTCAAATTATTAAAAAAATCATGCCAATGGTTTAAACGGGTAGGAACTAGCCGCGATTCATATATAACTTTTTCATAACGGCATTTTTGTGATTGCGCTATAAAAGAAATGGGGCATGCAAAATTGTGCGCCATTTTGTTATAATCATTTAATTGTGGCCAATGGGCATTTGACCATATCGGTAAAATCCCCGCATAGCCAGGAAATTTTTGATAAAAAGCAGGATCCCAGATCACTGTTGTTTACAATGCGTTTCACGAATGAATGGCATAATTAACAGCGCCAACACAATGCAACCTGGCAAAAAGAGCAACGCTTCATTATACATTTGCAGAGAATAAATAGGGCTGCCATCTGCTAGTATCCGGCCATCCCATTGTTGATCTAATAATTTTCCGGCAATAGGCTGCGCGATTGCACCGCTCGCATTATTCAAAGTATTAATAAAACCGATAGCCGTTCCCGTAAGAATGGGCAGATTAATTTCACGCACTAAAGAAAATGCCAAAATAAAACCGCTAGAAAAAGCACCTAATAAAAACATTAATCCCTTCATCATCCACGGAGATACCGGCGCATACATAATGGTAACCATCACAATAAGAGTGGAGAATGCTGCAAAACCCATTGGCCATTTACGCCGCTCTACGTGATCAGAAATCCAGCCATAAAAGGGGCCACCCACTGCCCAACCAAAGAAAATCATGGATACCATCAAAGCAGCACTGTCTTTTGCAATCCCATAACGCTCCATAAAATAAGGAACCCCCCACAATTGACCAAAACCGGTTGTGGGTACGAACATAAGTCCTGCATACAGTGAAATAATCCAAACTTGTGGCATTTTCATGACGGCTAATAAGCCTTTGTGAAAAGGTATCGCAGTTATGCTATTTCTTTTGGAAATTTTATCCGCTTTTAAAGGATAATCAGAAACAATTAACCAAATGAGTACACTGAGCAGCCCGCCCATAACTGCTGCACATAACATGGTCTCACGCCAACCAATACTCATCACCAGTTTTGCAACCGGTGCTTGGCCAAATACGCCGCCCATCATACCTACTGCAACCATAATACCGGTTAACAAAGCAAAGCGCTTAGAAGGGTACCATAAAGAGGCTAATTTCAAACAACCAACCACAGCAAAAGAACCGCCAATACCCATCACAAAACGACCACATTCTGCAAAAATGAGTGCGGGAGCATAACTAAATATAACACAGCCCAGACAGCACAACAGCGAGGCTACGGTGAGTAATATCCGTGGACCAAAGCGATCTATTAATAAGCCAACGGGAATTTGCATGGCGGCATAGGCATAATAATAAAAAGCCGCCAAGCTTCCCAGTTGCTCAGCACCCGTCTTGTACGTGACAGACAAATCATCTAACATGACACTCGGAGAAACGAGCAACATCAGTTCATAGAAATAGAAAAAAGCAGCAAGCCCCCACACAATGGCGGCACGTACTGCAGATCGCTTTGAAAAATCAATAGTGGTTGGGCATGTTTGCGTAATATTCATTTCCACAGACCTTTAAAAAATAGTTAATGTTAATGCCATCCGTGGAAATCAATGCTTAGATTCTTCTTCTATCATATCTACATTCATATACCGGCGATACTGCTTTGATAAAGCCAGGGCACGCACGTTTTCCTTGGGCGAGGTTTCCCATAATAATTGAATCAGCTGCTCATCCATCTTCTCAAACCGTTGATCAGCGGAAATACTCCACCACGCATATGCTTGTGGCATATCTCGTTTAGTGCCAATACCTTCAGCATACATTTCACCCAGTAAAAATTGGGCATATTCTGCTTCTTGTTGCGCAGCCTTTTTAAACCATACAATAGATTTTGCTTTATTTTGTCCAACACCATAGCCATTATAATACATCAGTCCAATATTATATTCTGCTAAAGGAAAGCGATGCGCAGCGGCCGCTTTAAAGTAACGTAATGCTAACTTATAATCTTTGCCAACTTCACCACCCTTATAATAAAGCTCACCCAATTCATTTTGGGCTACTGGATAGCCTTGCTGGGCAGATAGTTTATACCATTCAACCGCGGTATCAATATCTTTCTCTAAACCTAAGCCAAGGTGAAATAACCGGCCTACGCGATATTTAGCAACCGCATTACCACTATCTCTATCAGCAATTTGATGCCATTTTACAGAATCCTCAAGCGAATAATGCTTTACGCCAATGCCATGCAAATACATCACGCTCAGCATATACTGCGCGTAAGGATCGCCACGTTCTGCCCCTTCGCAATAATATTCAAAAGCCAATTTTGGACAACGAGAAAACCCACGGCCAATCAAATAATGATCCGCTAAACGAACGTATGCTAAAGCAATATCACCTTCTGCAGCAATTCCATACCAATAATTCGCAATCGTGTAATCTATAGGCACACCCGTGCCGGTGGAATAAAATTCACCAAGTCTAAAAGCGGCATATGCATAATCTAAATCAGAAGCGACGCGATACCAATAAAAGGCTTTACCATAATCTCTCTTGATTTCATCGCCAATTTCATACATAACGCCTAAGTTAAACGCACCTTTAGCAGATCCACCTTCTGCCGCTTTAATAAAGCAATTAAACGCATGTTTTCTATTTTGTACAACACCCATCCCACTCAAATACATTTCACCAATTGCAGCATAGGCATCTGCGTTACCCGCATTTGCAGATTCTTGATAAAGCACTAATGCTTTTGCATAATTGACCCCAATAATGGCATTATTAGCGTACATATGCGCAAGAAAATATTTTCCTTCTGCCGGATTTAATTTCACTGCCCGTTCATATAACGCACGCGCCTCAAATTGCAAATCACGCGAGCGTGTTTGCATTTCATACAAGTGTCCTAACCCCACCAACCCTTCGGCATTATTCTGTTTTGCCGCACGTTTATACCAACCTTCGGCAGTATCAATATTTTGCCGAACACCTCTGCCATAATAATATAAATCACCCATAACCGCTTCTGCTGGCGCAAGGCGCTGCTGGGCCGCCGCTTGAAACCATTGTGCCGCTTTCTCATGATCTTCCTCAACCCCTTCGCCGTAATAGTACATTTCACCTAAGCGAAATTGCGCATATCGGTTCCCTAAATTAGCTGCATTGTCAAATAACGCATGGGCTTTTTCCAAACTTTCAACGGAGCCCTGTTGGTGATATTCTTCATAGTACAATTCACCTTTAACAAACAAACCTTGCGGCCCTTTGGGAATATAAATGTCTTTTCCCCACAGCCATTTCATACGCCAAAAATAACCTGGCTCTTCATGCTTGCGCTTCCACCACCACCAATGTGATGATGCTTCTGTTTGTTCTGCATCCTGTGTTTTTTTGCGTTTTTCTAATTGTTGTTGCGCTGAACGTTTTCGTTCAGTTAATTCTTTTCGTTGTGCTAAGGTCAAGACAGCAAGTTTTGGCTTCTTGCCAGGGATCTCTTTTTTAATGGTAACCGCAGGTGCTTGCGCCTTCACTACAGGCTTTACCGGCTTTTTTGACAACGGATTTTTCTTCCAAAAAGATACGCGCGTTTGCTCGCCTTTAACGATGATTTTCTCTGGCTCTTTCTGCTTGGGCTTCTTCCACCACCACCAATGTGATGATGCTTCTACTTTTTTCATTTGCAGCATTTTTTTGCGTTTTTCTAATTGCTCTTTTCGTTGCGCTGCAACTTGCACGTCTTTAACGGTACTCTCCAAAGCAAGTTTTGGCGCTGCCTTTTTTTTCCACAAAGGCAATTTAGGTTGAGATTTTTTAACAACAACCACAGATTTTTGCGCTTTCTTCTCAACCTGGACAGGTGCGTGTTCAGCAGCATAAGAAAGCGTGGTTCCCACTGCTAATCCTACCAACAGAATGAATCGAATTAACCGAGAAGATTTTCTCATCACACACTATCCTTAGCTAAACATATAGGTCGCACCGAGGAAAAACCCTGCTGAAGTCATTTTGTTAGATTCCAGTTCCACACCTTCAATGGTGCCAAAATTCGTTTTTCCTAATGCGAGATACCGATAATCGACATCAACCAGAAAGCCAGAATAAATCTGATAGCGCGCACCCACTGCCAGTAATCCCATCGTAGAAATGGTTCTCTGGGAATTGGTTTGGCGTGGCGTTGAGTCTAAATTATAAGTAGAAGAATTCGTGGTTTTGAAAGAGGCGCCAGCCCCTGCATCAAGATGAATTTGTAAGCGCTTTGGATAAAAATCAAAAAAGCGAGGGATAATCATTTCAAGATTAATCAATGCTGCAAACTGTTGGATTTTTGCATTCCATATTATATTACTGTTTTTAAATGGCGGATTAGGTAGAACGTTCGTTGCAAATAAAGGATTGGCATTATAGCTTAACTCTGTTGGCACAAAAATCTCAAAGTCTAATGACCAAACCTCCCAACGGTATCCACCAATCAGGAAAAATTCATATTCATTTTCGTTAATATTTGACTGCGTTATCGGTACTGCGGTTGCAACACCTGCAGAAGTCGTATTTTGAATTTCAGACATTTTTATACGTGGACGGCCTACTAAGAAACGTACAAATCCACGATTAATAAGACTCGTACGTTCAACTGAATCTAAGTACGCGCGCTCGTTAGGGGTTATATTTTCAGTGCCTACCACGGCGTCTTTGAAATCCCCAAATTCTGCGTTACCATAATAATCAATTTCATCTTCATCCTGGATATCAAATCCAGCGAAGACAGAAGTGCTTATCAAACAGCAAAATAAAAAACCGAGCCCGGCACGGCGCATATTGGTAGTCCTTTGTTTGTTATTAAGCATACTCTTTTCCTGGATTGCTAATTTTCTTCCTTAGACATGACAGATTCATTTACACGCTCTCTTAATTCTTTCCCTGGCTTGAAATGCGGTGCAAATTTTTCTTCTGTCATAACATATTCACCTGTTTTAGGGTTTCGCGCCGTCCGAGAAGGACGATGACGTAAAGCAAAACTACCAAAACCACGAATTTCTATTCTCAGACCGTTTTCTAAAGCAACAGCCATTTGTTCAAAGATATTTTTTACCCCTTGTTCAATGTGTTTAATTGAAACATGAGGTTGCTTCATGGCAAGGATATCAATCAACTCCGATCTCGTCATATAACATAACCTTTCATCCGCTGTACCCCTCCATTCTAACACCCTTAGCCCCTCCCTGTTCAACTGCCAACCTGCTTTACAACTTTTAGGAATTCCTGAGGTTCATTGATAGGTACCTATTTGATTATAAACAGAAAAATAAAATTGGCACGATAAATGCATAAAAATAAGGTGAACCCCAAGAAAGGAGACTTGAAAATGAAATATACCTGGAATGGCCCAATTGATTTTACCTTAGAAAGCAATATTGAGAAAATTAACTTAGCAGAGGTCGAAAAGGAGATAATTGAAGAAGATAACTCACTTGAAGAATTGATGGAAGAAGAAAAAGAAGTAAATCTTAGCGCAGAGATTGACCCCACCCAAATATATTTACGAGAAATTGGCATATCACCGCTGTTAACCGCTGAAGAAGAAATCCACTACTCGAGACTTTCTCAACAAAATGACTTAAAAGCAAGAAATCACATGATTCAATGTAATTTACGCTTAGTGGTTAAAATTGCGCGAAGATACTTAAACCGTGGGCTTACCTTATTAGATCTCATCGAAGAAGGAAACTTAGGATTAATCCGGGCGGTAGAAAAATTTGATCCAGAAAGAGGGTTTAGGTTTTCAACCTATGCCACTTGGTGGATTCGACAAAATATTGAACGCGCGCTCATGAATCAAACCCGCACAATTCGTTTGCCAATTCATGTCATTAAAGAATTGAATACCTATTTACGCAGAGTGCGTGAAATTTCTCAAACTTTAGAAAATGAACCTTCTCATGAAGATATTGCAAAAATGCTGAATCTTTCTGCCGAAGACGTCAATAAGCTAATGCGCTTAAATGAAAAGACGTTGTCACTTGATACTCCTATGGGTGAAGAATCTGAGAAGCCGTTATTAGATGCCCTAACCAATCATGACGCACAAGAGCCTGCCATTGAACTTGAAAATAATAATTTATATGCGCGTTTAGAAAGTTGCTTACAAACATTAAATGACAAACAACGCTCTATTCTTGCCCAGCGTTTTGGCCTTTATGGGCATGAAGAAGCGACTTTAGAAGAGGTGGGTCAGAAAGTGGGCTTGACTCGAGAGCGCGTCCGCCAAATTCAGGTGGAAGCATTAAAACAATTGCGTCAAACGCTTGAAACACAAGGGATAGAGGCAGAGTTTTTATTTTGTTGAATTAACTGAGGAAGTTCCGGCTAAATTACCTGGGCCGGCACAGAGGCCGGCCCAGTAACTACGCAAATATATTGCGCCAATCAATGATGAGAAGCCAACACCCATTGCACTATGCCGTAAAGCAGTAAAACAAAAATCACTGCAATAACAATTCCCACAATAATAAAAGCTGCCGGACTACCTTCCGTAAAATCGCGCTCACGTACTTTGTTACTTTGCACACCTAACATCGCTGCTAACACGCTTTTTATCACTTGCCACAAATTCATGCACGTTATCTCCATTAGTGTCTTGCCTCCCAAAGAGAAGCTCTTTAAAATCAATTAGGTTTTAGGTTTTAGCATAGGAATACCATCATGAATATGGATCTATTACTGCAATTAGAACAAAAAGTAGCCCACGCCGTCGAGGTAATTGAGTTCTTACGTTTACAAGTAGATGAATTGGAACAAGAGAAGTCGATGTTAACTGGTGAACTTGAAAAATGGCGTCGCTCGCTTTCAACGCTGATTAAACGTCTTGATCAAGCGGATGCTCCTAATGCGCCAGTACGTCATGTGAAAACGCATGTCATGCAAGATGAAGAAGAAGAAATGACGGTTTAAACGTAAAATAAACTCCGCGGATTAATCCGCGGAGTTTACAAAGCATATTATTGCAATAGCGATTGTAATCGATAACCCACTTGTTGGGCCTTTTCTGCAATATGGTTTGTTCCTTCAAAAATCTTATGCAAAAACATCACATCAATGGGTGAAAGCTCTGCTTCAATGGCCAACATCTGTGCATTAATTTGCGTATAAATCTGATCCGTTTCTTTACCAATCTGATCCAACTCTAACATAATTTTCTGCACGGTTCTGCCAGCAGGACCTTTGCCATGGCTTGCTACTAAATCTTCCAATTCATCAACCACTGCTCTGGCTTTTTCAATGGCGCTCAAGCAAGCGTAAATAAATCCATAAAAATTTTCAGCAACATGTAAAGGTATTTTCATTTTTCTTGTAACAATCAGACTTATTACATCCTTTAGTGCATTCACTATTGCATTTTGTTCGCTGAGTAATGCCAGAATCCCAGCGCGAGAAACCAATAACTCACTTGCTGGTAATTGCATTTGAATTTGTTGCTTGATGTCATTCAACTCTGCATGCGCTAACAACATTTGTTGTTGCCCCATGCTCGCTTGCGTCCAATTTTGTTCTTCAATTGCTTCTAATATTTCTGGTAACAGTTGCGAATATTCATGCACTTTTTCCATATGATATTGAATGGGCTTAACAGAAGAATCAGAAAAAATGCTTAATAAGTTGTTCATATTTATCAATCCCCTCTTGTGAAAACAGTAATCATGCTATCCCCTTTCCTGTTTAAAAGCACTTGCTTAAAACGTCATTGGTAAGAGAAAATAGACCGTCTATCGTTATTTACTATGAGTTAGAATTTGAAATGATAAAATCTCTAACCGCTCGTCACTTTCGTTGGTATGATTGGGTCATTATGCATATCGCACCGATTGCACCCACCACACGTGAAAGACCAGATGCTAACGTAGAAGAATCTCAACTAAATAAGCAGGAGAAAAAACATTGCGCGGGTCTTATGCGTATCAATCATGTGGGTGAAGTATGCGCACAAGCGTTGTATTTAGGCCAAAGTATGACAACCCATAATAGGCAATTGCGCGCGCATTTTATTCATGCCGCACAAGAAGAAGCCGATCATTTATATTGGTGTGAACAGCGACTATCTGAGTTAGCTGCTCATAAAAGCTATTTAAATCCGTTGTGGTTTACAGGCTCTCTTATTATTGGATCCTGTGCTGGATTAATGGGCGATAATTGGAGTTTAGGATTTGTGGTTGAAACAGAGCGGCAAGTAGTTGCCCATTTAGCGCAACATTTAGAAAAATTGCCTCAAAAAGATCAGAAAAGTCGCAGCATTATCATGCAAATGCAACAAGATGAAGCCAAACATGCTACCAGTGCAATGAACCTTGGCGCAAGTGAATTACCTGCACCCATTAAAATAACCATGCGGGCAATATCCAAAGTCATGACAACCTTTGCTTATTATATCTAATCCGACAGCCCTAAATAAGGAAATTCTTCCTTCAAGAGCTCCAGCACCTTTGGCAAATCCTTTTTGCTTTGAATAATCAACAATACGGTATCATCGCCCGCAATGGTCCCCAAAATTCCGAAAGCCGATTCACTTTGCCGTGAAAAGCTCACATATTTCTTATCAAGATGATAAGCCAAACTATTGGCGTTGCCGGGCTGGGTATGCAGAACAATCATGCCATATTCAGAAACTTGAATATTTAAAACGGGCGGTATACTGGGCTGATTAAACTCCACCACGCGATAACACCCTTCAACTTTGGCAATTTTAAGCTTTTTTAGCCGACGTGAAAGTGTCGCTTGGGGAATATCATAACCCCGCTTTTTGAGAATTTCCTGTAAATCTGCCTGCTCATGAATATCCTGCGCTTGCACAATATTAATGATATGCGAATCAATGATGCGGTCTTGGGTCACGGGTCACCTCTTATCGGAATGATATTCAATGGGGGTTGACATTGCAAGCGCCTCCATTCTATACTCAAAAAATGAATATAATATGAATATAAATCCAACATGGAGATTTTTATGATAAAAAACATAGCGCTGGCATACTCCGGTGGCCTTGATACTTCTATCATGATTACGTGGCTTAAAGAAAATTATCAGGCCGAGGTTACCGCGGTTATTTGCGATCTAGGCCAAGATGAGGATATGCACGCAATTTCACAAAAAGCCCTAAAGAGCGGCGCCAAAAAAGCGATAGTGGTGGATTGCAAAGCCGCATTTATTACCCAATATATCTATCCTTTGATTAAGTCTGGCGGCCTTTATGAAGATCAATACTTATTAGGCACCATCTCGCGTCCACTCATTGCCCAAAAATTAGTGGAAATTGCCTTAGCAGAAGGTATTGATACCCTCTCCCATGGCGCAACAGGGAAAGGCAATGATCAGGTGCGATTTGAATACGCCATTCATGCGCTTGCGCCACAATTGAAAATTATTGCCCCATGGCGACAATGGGAAATTAAATCACGCCAAGATGCCATTCAGTATGCTAAGCAGCATGACATTGAGATAAATGTTACCCCAAAATCTCCTTATTCTAGAGATAGAAATATTTGGTATGTATCACATGAAGGCGGTGTTCTTGAAGATCCTTCCCAAGGATATCCGGATGATCTGTTGCTTATGACTAATCCTTTACATAAAACACCCGATAGTCCTGAATTGGTTCAAATTACTTTTGCAGCAGGTATTCCCATTGCCATTAATCAGCAAGCGCTTTCTGGGCTAGAAATATTGACTCTTTTGAATGAAAAGGCAGGATTACATGGTATTGGCGTGACCGATATGGTTGAAAATCGTTTAGTGGGAATGAAATCCCGCGGCGTATATGAAGTGCCTGGAGGTACGGTGATTTATAAAGCCCATCAAATGCTGGAAAGTTTGTGTTTAGACAGAGCTACCTTGCATTTAAAACAATCCTTAAAACAAGCCTATGCCAATATTGTTTATGAGGGCCGTTGGTTCTCTCCAGCCAAAATGGCATTAGATGCCTTTATTAATCAAACGCAAAAATGCGTAACAGGAGAAGTGAATCTCAAACTATTTAAAGGCAACTGCCAAGGTGCGGGTATAACCTCCCCATATAGTTTATATCAAAATGCCCTGGCAACATTTGAAGAAGATGAAGTGTATAATCAAAGCCATGCTACCGGCTTTATAAATTTATTTTCATTATCTGCCAAAGTCTATCGTCAAGTACACAAGGAAGTAAATTATGAATCATAAAACCTGGGGTGGGCGCTTTACCAAAGCACTCGATACGCGTGTGGCAAAATTTCATGCGTCTTTGTCTTTTGATTATGTTTTATATCCTTATGATATTCAAGGCAGCCAAGTACATGCACAAATGCTGGCAAAGCAAAAACTCATCACCCCCCAGGAGGCGCAGTTAATTTGTGATGGCTTAACAGAAATTCAAGCAGAACTGTCTTTGCAAAAAATAAAACTAAATGAAGCAACGGAAGACATTCATATGCTGATTGAACAATTATTGATTGCAAAAATTGGAGAGACGGGGAAAAAATTGCACACAGGTCGCAGCAGAAATGATCAAGTTGCCTTAACTGTAAAATTGTATTTAAAAGATAAATATGTGCAAATTAATCATTTATTATTAACCGTGCATGAAACCCTCAATCATTTTTCCCTGCAATATCAACATAATGTTATGCCCGGGTACACCCATTTACAAGCAGCGCAGCCTATTACCTTAGGAAATTATTTTGATGCCTATGCACAAATGATACATCGTGATCTGCAGCGATTACAGGATTGGCAGAGGCGAATGAATTATTCCCCTCTTGGCGCAGGAGCCTTGGCGGGTAGTAACTTACCCTTAGATAGAGACTGGGTTGCACGTCAGTTAGGATTTAGCGGTATTGTGTCTAATACTCTTGATGCGGTAAGCGACCGTGATTTTGTAATGGAATTTACAAGTTTTGCCAGCATACTCATGGTACATTTATCTCGTTTAAGTGAAGATTTAATACTCTGGGCCACGCAAGAATTTAATTTTATTACCTTGGATGATGCTTTTGCGACGGGCTCTTCCTTAATGCCTAACAAAAAAAATCCGGATGTAGTTGAGCTGATTCGCGGCAAAAGTGGCAGAGTATTTGGCAGTTTGATGGGAATTTTAACGGTAATGAAAGGCTTACCCCTAGCGTATAATAAAGATATGCAAGAAGATAAAGAAGCATTATTTGATACCGTACATACACTGTGTCAATGCCTTGAGATTTTACCTCCTTTTCTCAATAGCCTTACGTTTAATCTGGCACATATGGATACTAAAGCAAATAACGGCTTTTTAAACGCAACACAAGCCGTTGAGATGCTGGTGCTTAAAGGCGTCCCTTTTCGGGATGCGCATCATCAAGTAGGCCAATGGGTACTAGAAGCTATTGATAAACAATGTTCTCTCACAGATATTATAGGAGCCACTAATGCCAACACCACTTAATCATTATATCACGGGACTTGAAATATCCCCTGCAGATAGAATAAAGATGCTGAACTTAGCCCTACTTTTGAAACATCTGCCCGCTTATGGCCAATATCTATTAAACAGAAAGAAGTTTATTTTTCTTTCTGAAAAACCTTCCTTGCGCACCCGACTCAGTATTGCGAGCTTAACGGATTTAGGCGCCAATGTACTTGATCTCACCGGAAGTATACATCCAAAAGAATCATTTGAGGATGTCCTGCGTGTGATAGACGGGCAAGGCTTTGATGGCCTGTTTTACAGAAGCCATGAAACTGCAGACAAACTACAGACCCTAGCCAGTTTAACCAAAAAGACGGTTTTGATTAATGCATTGTCCAAAGATGATCATCCCTTACAAGTTGAGGCGGACTTATTAACGTTTTTTGAACATTTTGGCACGCTGAATAATCTTAAAATCGTTTATATTGGTGAATATAACAATGTTGCAAAAAGTCTAGAAAAATTAGTGCCGCCGTTGGGTCCTAGCATGCATTTTTGTTGTCCACCCCTATCTGCCTCGCCACAAGCATTGGTGAAAGAGGCTGATGTTCTCTATACTGATACGCATGCAAGTATGGGACAAGCACCGGTTGATCTGAAAGAATTACGCGTCACGCAAGAATTGTTGAGCCATACGCACAAAGATTCTAGTATGGTTGCGCATTGCGGTCCTGCAACGCCAAAAGAGATCTGTCCAGACTTGGCCAAAAGCCCACGTTCGCTTATACTCGCGCAAGCGGTGAACAGAAAATATACCACACAAGCGCTCGCCGTGTATCTTCAAAATGAAATGCCGCAGAGGGATGATGTCCTTGAACGCTTGCGAAATTTAAGTCTTAAGCCTATACGCGCTTTTACACCAACATTTCAGCCAATAATAAAACCTGGGCTCCTTCGCCTAGCCTCTCGCGCCCTACGTCACTAATAAAAAAACCCCGCAGCGGCGGGGTTTTTTATTACGGTCTCATTCTTCTTTTATCCACACAAAGACTTGCGTCAATGCTGGCTTCTTCATCCGTATCCGCAGCTAACGACCTCGACAACAACGGCAACGGTAATGGTAACCGCAACGCCAAATCGGCTATATCTCTTTTCTCTTTTGCTGGCATTACGGTTGGTGTTATTTCTTGTTTAACGAATAGCTTATTCCAAAGTGTTTTGATAAAATCTTTAATACGTTGAAAAAACCCTTTCTTTTTAGCGCAAGCCAGATATTCATTCAATAAAATTTGCTCAATATTTTGATAAACCTCAGCAAACGGCTGATCTAGTTTTTGAGCACCGGCATCCATTAATGCACTTTCGAAATTAGCCGCTCTTTTGCCTTGTGCATTATAATTGTCCAAAGCACTTTCATCCTCAAGTCCTGCTAGATTATTCAAATTATTTGGTAAAAGCATAGCACAATTATGTATAGTCATCCTATTTTCAATTGCGCGTTCACTAATTTTATAACCCAAATACAACATTTGGTGCAATATTCTTGCTTCATTATACGCTTTTATCTGTATTAATTTTTCAATAGTTTCCAAAGCGGTAATTCTTTTTTGTGGATCTTGAACAGGCTCAGCATCCAAAAAATCCCTCATTATTTTTTTTGCTTCGTTATTATCGCCTTTTGCCTCTCTGATAGCGGCTTGACATAAGCCTACAACATCATGATCTGTCGTCGCATCTGCAAAAGGTGTAGCATCAATTAAATTGCTATTTAATTTTACTCTGATTGCCCTCATTACTCTTGGACTTCCTGAGGTTCGTAATAATCCATCAGTTGTATAGCGCTGTTCTTGTGCTAAATAGCGTAAAGTGTGATCCAGCATTAAATTTGCTTTCACCAAAGAAGTTACATTGTTGATATTAATTACTTTTCCTTGTGCTTGTGTTGCTAAATCGTTAAGTAATGGCATATATTCTCCTGTTGCAGTTACAAAATTAAATACTTTTAACATGCAAAACGCAAATAGTCAATTTATTAACTATTGTTGCATAACCACCAAAAAAAACCCCGCAGTTGCGGGGTTTTCTTTGAGAGATAAAAGAAACAAGGGTTACATCATACCGCCCATGCCGCCCATACCACCCATTCCGCCCATGCCGCCCATATCGCCAGCACCTTCGGAACGTTCTTCTTTAGGAATATCCGCAATCATGCAATCTGTCGTGATCATCAGACCTGCCACAGAAGCTGCATTTTGGATAGCGCTACGTGATACTTTGGTTGGATCTAAAATACCCATTTGAATCATATCGCCGTATTCACCCGTAGCCGCATTAAAACCGTAGTTACCTTTATTTTCAGCAACACGATTCAATACCACAGAAGGCTCTCCGCCTGCATTAGCTACGATTTGACGCAAAGGTGCTTCTAATGCACGAATGACAATATTAACACCCAAATCTTGATCGCTATTGCCGGTCTTGATTTGCTTGACCGCAGCAATGGCACGCACAAATGCAACACCGCCGCCAGGCACAACGCCTTCTTCTACTGCTGCGCGTGTAGCATGCAAAGCATCTTCAACGCGTGCTTTCTTTTCTTTCATTTCAACTTCTGTTGCAGCGCCCACTTTAATTACCGCTACACCGCCAGAAAGTTTGGCAACACGTTCTTGTAATTTTTCACGATCGTAATCAGAAGTGGTATCTGCCATTTGCGCACGAATAGAATCAACCCGTGCTTTGATATCTTTGCTATCACCAGCACCGTCAATAATAGTCGTGTTTTCTTTGCTGACCACAACCCGTTTGGCGGTACCCAAATCTGTGATGGCGGCTTTTTCTAAGGATAAGCCAATTTCTTCAGAAATCGCATTCGCACTGGTTAATACTGCAATATCTTGCAACATAGCTTTACGGCGATCACCAAAGCCAGGTGCTTTAACCGCACATACTTTGACTACTCCACGAATGGTGTTAACAACTAAAGTAGCTAACGCTTCGCCATCCACATCTTCTGCAACAATCAATAAAGGACGACCAGATTTAGCAACATTTTCTAATACTGGCAACATGTCACGAATGGTGGAAATTTTCTTATCAACTAATAAGATAAAAGGATTTTCCAATTCACAAGTCATGTTTTGTTGGTTGTTGATAAAGTAAGGAGACAAATAACCACGGTCAAATTGCATACCTTCAACCACGTCCAAGGTGTCTTCTAAGCTATTACCATCTTCAACGGTAATAACCCCTTCTTTACCGACTTTGCTCATCGCATCTGCAATGATATTACCGATAGTTTCATCCGCATTCGCAGAAATAGTGCCCACTTGTGCAATAGCTTTGTTGTCTTCACAAGGAACGGATAATTTCTTCAGTTCATCAACCGTAACTTTAACTGCTTTATCAATACCGCGTTTCAAGTCCATAGGATTGATGCCTGCCGCCAATGCTTTAATGCCTTCCGCAAAAATAGCATGGGCCAAAACCGTTGCGGTGGTAGTACCGTCACCGGCATCATCTGAAGTCTTGGAAGCAACATCTTTCACTAATTCAGCTGCAATATTTTCCAGCGGATTAGACAACTCAATGTTCTTTGCAACAGTTGCACCGTCTTTAGTAATTAAAGGTGCGCCGAAGGATTTTTGAATCACAACGTTACGACCCTTAGGACCTAGCGTAACCCGCACTGCTCTGGCGAGTTTTTCAACGCCATCTAAGCTCGCTTTACGCGCATCAACGTCAAATAAAAATTGTTTTGCATTTGCCATAAATTTTCCCATCCTGAATTTATAAAGTTTTAAAAATTTTAATCTTACTTTTACGCTTCAAGCACAGCCATAATGTCTTCTTCACGCATGAACAAAAGTTCATCTTGACCCATTTTGACTTTTGTGCCAGAGTACTTACCAAAAATAATCTTATCGCCTTCTTTAACGGCTAAAGAACGTACTTGACCATTTTCAAGCACTTTACCCGTACCAACGCGAACAACCGTACCCCGTTGTGGCGCTTCTTTGGCGGTTTCAGGCAGAAAAATACCGCCATCTGTTTTTTGAATTTCTTCATCTTGCTTAACAAGGACGCGATCGCCCAAAGGTTTTACATTTACATTACTCATCTGCAATCTCTCCATAGCTTTTTGTGGTTTTAGGAACAAGAGGGGTAAACGCAAGTAGCACTCTCCCCTATCGAGTGCTAATGATAAGCCACCTAGCGTAAGAGTCAAGAGGGAGTTACCACTTCATCTACCCATTGCAGGTAATCACGATTCCCATACATAATCGGCAACGCAATGAATTCTGGAAATTCATAGGGATGCATGGCGAGAATTGCTTTTTCTAAGTCAGAAAGCTTTTCTTTGCGGGTTTTCATCATTAATAAGACTTCATTGCCTTGTTTTACCTTACCGTCCCAGAAGTAGATGGAGGTAAGATGCGGTACAATATTGGTGCATGCAACCAATCTAGAGTCAGTTATATTATTTGCAATGCTTTGGGCAATCTCTTGATTTGGGCATGTGCATAACACAATACAGTAAGATATATCCATAACTTCCTTATGGCGAATAAATTTTAGGTGAGAAATAATGTCATATCGGCTAAAACACCACAACGTCATTATCCTATTTATGCTTATGGGGTTTTTCCATAGCGCACTCGCAACCTTGCCTGGTGCTTTACCCAAAGTGTTGCCAGTAGAACAAGCCTTTATTTTGACCCTGGCACATGAAGACAGCCGTGTAAAAGCCGACATTACTATTGCACCCGATTGTTATTTATATCAAAAATCTCTGCAAATTAATGGTTTTAATAAAAGCGGCAAAAAGATTTTTTCTGTGCCGGCGGCACAACTGCCCCAAGCCAAAATTATTTCAGACCCATACTTTGGTGAACAAGCGGTTTACGATGAATCCATCACTATCACCTTGCCAATAGCTTCACGCTTAGAAAAATTTGTGCATATTGAATATCAAGGCTGTGCCACATCAGGATTCTGTTATCCACCGGTTTCTCAGTGGTTTGAAATTGAAATGCGTGGAAATAAAATTATCGATACGCATCTTTTAACCCAAGCGCCTTTTCAA
>Ga0207075_1058_pt1 | contig 20009 bp, 15 predicted proteins | sample Alteio_BWMinHeat_64_FD_153587 | JGI IMG/M metagenome (GOLD analysis project Ga0207075, IMG submission 153587) | Enriched cells from forest soil in Barre Woods Harvard Forest LTER site, Petersham, Massachusetts, United States -... | ecosystem: Environmental > Terrestrial > Soil > Temperate forest >... | reverse complement strand
TGGAAAACCAACACCTGAAAGACCATCTGTCGCTCGTAAAAAGCCTAAAACAGCACGCAAACCGAAAGCCAAAAGTGCTGGCAAAGCAAAAGGCATGAAGAAAAAAACCAAAGAAATGTCTTAATTATTGTTATATAAAGAGAGGTTCTGTTTATGAAGTTACGTATATTTTCGATTATAATTTTTAGTGCCTTGTGCGCTATGTATGTCAAGTCTGTATCGTGCATGGAAGGTGCAGAGGGTAAAGAAGGTAAACAAGCTGTTGATATTCAAATTGCTGAAGCAAAGTGCCAGAGAAACTATAATATAATTCGATCAAATCTAGGTAACCTTCACACATTGGTGCAGGCCTTAGAAAGAAGACAAGCAATCAGGTTTCACGAAGAATCTCGCCAACATGGACTTGAAGTATTTCGTCAACATACCCTAACAATAGCTCTCCAACGTGAACATGAAGCCGTAACAAAAGCCCGCCAAGATGCACGTGAGGCAAGAGCTTTCCGTGACCCAGAAGGAAGGGAATATTCTCTGTTAACAAGCACCCCTTCATTATTACCAGTGCCGCCATCTCTGGTGGTACATGAAACGCCGGATCAAGAAGATAAAATGAGTTATCTTCGAGTACGCCTTCTTGTTGAAAAAACAACATTTAAGCCTTGTGATAGCACAGCAGATGCATTTCTACAAACTTATCCAGCCTATCTCTTAGTTGCACCAGCACCTACGCCTGCAACGCCACCAACCAGTTTTTCATCTATACCAACGCCAAGCCCACATCCTAGCAGCTCACCAAGCCTAAGTCATTTGGCTCGATTCCGTTCTCCTGATGTATTAATCTCTACTCCGGCTCCAATTGCGTCCAGCATCGGATTTGCATCAAGAAAAAAAGCAAAAACAGAAGAGCCCGAAGCAAAAGTTTCTCAAGAAGAGCTCGAAGAAATAGAAGATAATCATGAAAACAGTGACGAAGAAAAAGCAAGTAAGCGAGCAAAAAAACTAAATAACACACGTAAAAAACTTGTAGGGGAATTCGCTGTTACCTGTACCAATCCAACATGCGGAGAAGAGGTTATTATTCTGGGAGATAAGGCTCTTAAAAAAGCCGAGTATATCGCTAAATATACAGCAGCTTACTATCGAGAATTGGGGTTAAAACCTCATGTGTTTAGATCTTGGAAAAAAAGCTTTGTCTGTTCACACAGTGGCGTTGAATGTGGCTTCTGGAAAACATGCTCTACATGTAAATCCCGCCGTCATATTGATAAGGAAAATGTGGTAGCAGCACAAACAGCTAAAAGATCGTGGAAGTGTCCAAGCTGTAGCTCAACAAAATAATTGCTTGCACCAGGCGTGATACGAACGCAATAATTTTTTAATATTTCCGGAGGTTATCATGTTTGTTATTCGAAAAATTTCTCTTGCAGTATATCTCCTAACGCTGGCTGTATGCGCGCAGGTGTCGTCACCTGTATTAGCTTACACCATATCAACTGCCATATTGTATAACGAAGATCGAGGTCAGGTGGTTTTTGTGCGCGGTGATCACCATACACATGATAACGTTGAAGATGAACATCTTGAAAAATACACGGCAATGCTTGCAAAGCGCAGAGAACAGGAAAAAAATGGTACACAAAAAAGGCCATTGAGGGTCCTTGCAGAAACACGTGGAGAACTTCGTTGTACTATTGAAGAAGTAAGAAATCAATTTGCTCGCGATCTTAAGCAACACCAACACAATGTTCTAACTCGTACATCGTTACCAGGCAAGCGGGATATAGCAGGAAAAATCAACCGATTGATCGCACAAGATGCAGTTGTTCGGGCATGGTACGACAATAAAGATACACATCTTCTTGAAAAAAAGAGCCCTTTTATTTTTCGCCTTAAAGAGCTTCATCCTGACATCTTCAATATTGACTACCTCAGAGACTCATGGATAGCTCATTCCTACTTGGTAACACTTGTTCCAATGGTTTGCATGGCTCAACTGGCAGAACTGAAAACGCCTGATAAGAATTTTGAGAACTATGAATCTATGATAGACGATGTATCTCCATCGTACAATGACCTTGAAAAATCGCATTCTGACTATCAAACTGCTATCGAAAAACTTGGCAAAAATTTTTCTAAAATAAAACTTTCACTGGACGAAAAAGATGAATCTCAAACAATACTCACCACACTTATACATGATCATAGAAGAATACAAGAATCACTAGTAAAATTCAAAAATAATTTTACTAGGATTTTTGCTCCAGCGCTTGATCGTGATGATAAGGGCAACATTACACCAGACTGGACATCAAAACCACTCTCCCTATTTCCCTATCTGTTATATACACAAGGCATCGCTTCATGTATAGACAATCAAGAGATTGGTCTCTTAAAACAAGCATGTAACGTTACTCAAGCATATAGTCGATTTTTAAGGCAGGACTGGAAGCGAATAAATTTCAATCTCAAGAGTGTTGAATGCTTAGCGCTCAATTATATCTTGGAAAATCCTGGTGTAGATTGCGATTGTATTATGGGTGATCTGCATGCTCGAAACGTAATATCATGGTTACAGAAACTCGGGTATAAAGTTTTAATTAATCACCCATACACAAGACATAGCTCCAATCCTAAGAGTGGTCGCTCAGCCGACTTTAAACTCATGCTCAAAACACCTGGGCAACTTTGTGCAATCGCTCGATCAGGAAACAAGAGAAAACAAATCAAAAAAAAATATGTTCGGCTTTTCATGCGAGAAAAAGCACATGCCAAAAGGCAAAGAATAAACAAGGTGCTCGTAAAGAAAAAATTTATATCAGGAAGCTGCTTTAAATATACGCAAACTTACTTGCCAAAAAAGCGCAAGCTCCTGTTTTTCAAGAAGCCCAGAGCAGTATTACTTTCCAAAAAATCCTGGTAAACAAAACGAGGTACTGTTTAAGCAGAAAAATAGTTTTTTAATATTTCCGGAGGTTATCATGTCGCTTATTACGCTCCTGTTCAAGAAGTTATTAGTCCTAGTTCTCGCGCTTACTATTTGGACCAGCCAACTCTTACCCGCTGCTGCACCAGCTAAATGGTGTCAGAAAGTTGGCGTCACCATAGCAAATACAGGAAATTTTGTTCGCAAACTCTTTTTCTCGTGCCCAGACCTAACACACCTGGCACCTGTCCCAGAAGATAGCATTGAAGAAGAAGAAAAAGAAATCTTTGATTATGATGCGTCCGGTATGCGGGTACAAAAAATTGGTCCTGTTCGTACACCCGCAAAAGATGCAAAAAAGAGCAAAAAAGAAACGCTCCACATAAAAATCAAGTCTTTTATGACACCCTATGATCACAAGTTATATGCGATCATTGAACAAGAATTTGGTGCTTTACGCAAAAAAATAAATCATGAAGAAATCGCACTCCTCGTCAGTGAAATAGCAGAACAAGAAAACAAACTTACAGAACAACTTAGAGAAGATGAAGATAAAGGTGAAGATGAAGATACTCCTGAACAACCTGAACAAGCAAAAGTATTTAATTCTAAAAGTACACACATAGAATCTATCACCGACATGAAAGCTCAAATAAATAATCTGCAAAGGCGCCTTGCAAACGAGCTCAGGGTCTCCTTAACATGGAATGGCGAACGAACAGAAGCCGGGCTCATGGTGCCCACAATCTATAAAATTTTACACGATATTTTTGAAGAAATAGCAATCAAAAGCCATCTCAAAATGCCTGACATCTGCGTATGCCTCACTCTAGAAAATAATATTTTCAATAATAATAAAGATACTCTCATGGCAAACGCTGTATCAAACAGAGAACATCACTCTATTAGAGTTGGTGAAGAGTTTTTTAAACTCTTTATATGGAATCAGCAAGCAAGAGAACTTCTCAAGGCTATACTTGCACACGAATTTGGTCACCTTAAAATTTGGAGTGATACGTTGCCTACACCCGACCCTGAAAAAGATCCGTGCGCACGTTCACGTGAAGAAGAACACCGCGCTGATGCTTTTGGCGTCAGCATGTTAGAGCAGCCAGAAATTCTTATAAAAGCACTCGATATGATGTTATTGGACGTTTCTCTGAATCAGGTGATACACTATCACACAAAATATTCTATTCATCGTGTTACAGAAATATCACGCATACTGGCAAACTTTATAGCTGATACGATACCAAAGCTGGGAGCATTAGGTAATACTGCAACAAATACCGTATTTACAAACATTCTTAATGTTATTGTTCAGCAAGCAAAAATCTCGAAACATACTGGTACTCGTACTGGTATTATTGATACTGATAGCGATACTCGTGACATAGTTTTTGATCTTGCAGACCATATTACGCGAGCATGCAATAACGATCTCTTAATCGAGATTGCAAATATTGGTGCATCTAGTATCACTGAAAAATATCCAGGACCATACGATCGTCGATCCTATATCGAGAACTGTATTGATCAAAAAAAGATGGCGCAGGCACCAAAAAGCGCGCTGAGCAAGTAAAAACTTACAATAACTTAAAGCTGAAACTTACACAGTAAGAATAAAAAAAGATGGCGCGGTTTAAAACCGCGCCATCTAAATTTTTTACGAGCCCGCATGCCTCGATACATTTTGCTTCGCAAAACACTCACCACAGGCGGGCATTATGCTATTGCAACTGTGCTTGAACCCATACGCACTGCTGTCTTCGTTTCGCCAGCAGCATGAACAACGTTCTTTTTGGCATTCAAAACGCCCTTGAACCATTTTGCACCATTACGCAATGTTCGTTCTTGTGTTTCAAGATTAACAGCATGAAGACCAAAATCACAGTTGTAACCATCGTTCCATTCAAAGTTGGTGAATGGCGTCCAATAGATATACGATTGAATTGGCAAACCTTCGTTACGTAATTCAGAAACAACATACAAATGACGCTTAATCCAGCGATCGCGCAAAAATTTATCTTCTGATGTTCCATCGCGTTTGTCGGCAACACCGTTCTCGGTAACATACACCGGTAGGTCAAGTGATGCCATGTCTCTAAGCGCTATTTCAAACCCTTCTGCGTCCATAGGATAAGTCATGTCGGTCATTTCTTGATCAGGCATGCACAATGGTTCAACTTTTGTCAGACTCGATTGTGTAATCACTGGACGTGAGTAGTAATTTACACCAACAAAGTCGTTAATATCGCTTGGTTTTTCAAAATATCGAACTTCAAATTCAGCAGTCATCAGCGGTGAATAACGGAATGAAAATTTCCCGGTTTTTAAAAAGCGCATAATCACGTCATTGAAGCAGTACGTCATAAATAGTGCAGGTGGAACTTCAGCAGGCAGTGCAGCAATGTTCCATTTTCGATCATTTCGATGATATGATCGAAAGGTCATATACTGATGCACCATGCCAATTTTTGCAAGTTCTGCGCCTTTATGCGTTTCAAGAAATTTTGCATCGCTTTGAAGATACTTGAGATCTGAATATACATGCACGTGGGCCTTAAGAATATTGCCCAAGACTTCTGCAGCTCGTTCTAAGTTTTTAGTAATTTTATGAAGACCACCTGTTTTAAGTGTATAGGCAGGAGAGAACTCACCGTGAATATAAGCTTGGAAATAATACGGTCCCGGTTCGTTAATGGTACACCAGAGCTTTACTTTGCCTGAAAATTCATCAAACATACGTACGGCAAATTTACGGAAGTCTGCAAGGTTTTCATATTTCTCAAATGCACCCTTTTCTTCCCACCATTGTGGATGAGTAAAATGATGAAGAGTTACCATTGGTTCAAGCCCTTTCTCAAGCATCGAATCAATAACATCATGATAGTGGGCTATAGCTTTTTTATCAAAACCATCGTCATTACCTTGTGACGCTCGCGGTTGAATTTGGCTCCAATCAAGCGAGAAACGACATAAGTTAAAACCGAAATCTTGCATCAATGTGCAATCGCTTTTATACAAATTCCAAAAGTCACATGCTTTTCCAGGAATTTGTGGTTTGCCAGTTTTATGATCAGGTTTGATAGTTGGCTGACCGTCACGTCGCGTCCTTTTATTTACCCACGCCATCCAATTACTATTGGCAAGGGTATCGCCAGAATTTTGAAATTCTGCAAGAGCTCCACCAACATAGGGTGGCCAATTGATCGTTTTGCCCTCTGTATCTTGAGCAAGTTTTTCTTCTACTTTTTTCCAATCAACTTTTTTCATGGCAAAAATTTGTGTCGGTTGAGATAACAGAAGAAATAATAATAACAGTCGAGAAAATGCGGGGAAAGAGACCATAAAACTCCCGTTTTGATGTGCTAAAAGCTTATTAAACGAAGCATAATCGTACTATAACAAGCTTTAGCAGTCAAACTCACATTTCGACCATGGTCTCAACACCATGCAGTTTAGCCGCAGGTATTTTATAAAACTGCACAAATGACGGTGCTAATCTTTTAATCAGAGCGTAAATTTTCCAGATAATATTATTGGTGACTATTTCTTCTTGTCCATAAAATACGACGCGGGCGTGAATTCCGGCGTTATGAAGGATTTTTTCGATATCTAAGACTTCCATGTATCCCATATGAATCTCGAAAATACGTAGCCCGGGCGCGAAATCGCCTTTAAAAAAGCCAATAACACCAAATGGGTCGTCACGCGTGATAACAGAAATCATAATATTTTCTTCGTACATAATATTACTGGTAAACATGGTTTGTACGACATAGGGCTGGACAGCGTGCATGTCACGCACAAAAAATAGCGCTGCCCCATGTATTCTATGCGTAATATCATCGTTATAAACGGTATTGTATTCTCCAAGAAACGCTTCCAATGGCATAGGCGAAAGTGCTTTGAACATACGCTTTTGCCCTTCGGTGTAAATCAATATTAACGATAACGGGATAAACGCTATAATTAACGACCAATAGCCGCCCAATGGAATTTTTCCCGTGTTTGATAACAAAAAAACAATGTTTATAAGCGTTAAGACTATAGCTATAGACATTTTGAGCTTATGGCGTTGCTTGAAAAAGATCCAGCTCATCATGATGCCGGTCACGGTCATCGTTCCTGTTACAGCCAGACCATATGCAGCTGCAAGATTATGCGAATGTTGGAAGTGTATGATCATCCATAATACAGCAACCAATAAAAGCCAATTTATAACGCCTATATATACCTGGGATCGTAATTTACTGGATGTGTAATCGACTTTAAACATGGGCATAATATTGGTCGTGATCCCTTGATAGACAACAGAAAATATACCACTGATCATCGCTTGTGACGCAATAACAGTAGCGCACATGCTTAAAATCAAAAACGGTATATAAAAAATAGATACTTGTTGAAACATCATCTCAAAGAGAACAGATTTTGCCCCTGGGTGCTGTAATAAGAACGCACCTTGACCAAGATAGGTTAACAACATAGCGCCAAGAACAATATACCAGGCACGAATAATTGGTTTGCGTCCAAGATGGCCCATATCGGCATATAATGCTTCACCGCCGGTTGCACACAAAATAACACCTGATAACACAAAAAATCCAGCCAGCCCATTGTTAAGAAAAAACACAATCGCGTACCATGGGTTAAAAGCATATAAAATCGTCGGAGCTTGTTGAATAGCACAAAATCCAGATACTGAAAGCGTCAAAAACCAGACAACCATTAATGGGCCAAAGGCCATCGACATTCGTTCTGTGCCCTTGCGTTGGAAAAAAAAGAGAATAATCGTGATACAACAAGCAAACGTAATAAGAAAATAATGGTGCACATTGGCAAAGCATGGGATCAATAAGATCCCTTCGACAGCGCTTAAAATACTTACTGCAGGGGTTATAACACCGTCACCAATAAAGAGAGCGATCCCAATAAACGATAAAAACGTTACGAACTTAACATATTTTTCTGAGCGTAATAACGGCACAAGCAGTTCGCGCAACACGATGGTTCCGCCTTCACCTTTTTTGCCCAAACTCATCGCGAGCCATGAATACTGAACCGTTACCAGCAAAACCAGTGTCCAAATAATCAGCGATAAAACGCCCATCACATTTTGTGCCGTTGGTTGAATAAGTAAAAAAATAACTGATAATGTATAGATTGGACTCGTTCCAATATCTCCAAAGACAACACCCAACGACTTAATAATTTCTTTAGAATGCTTCCAGATATCACCATTAAATCGAGATAAAATCGATGATTTCATAAACTCCCTTACCCTACCTTGAGCTTTGCATAATCAAAAAAATAGCTTTTCTAATGCTGTCCTACAAGCGTGATTGTATTCAAGATACATCAAGCGCAAACAAGAAACAACAGGTCGTACATTCTCGCGATCAAAAGCCCAGCCAAGAGCCCCTGTAATAAAGCGTATAAAAAAAATGCCAAAAACCACTTTTTTCAATTGACATAACCAACTCAAGACGATAGGCTACTCTTCATAAATTTCTTACATTTATTCTTCATGGCAATTGATAAAGCCGGGGTAGCTCAGGTGGTAGAGCAGAAGACTGAAAATCTTTGTGTCAGCGGTTCAACTCCGCTTCCCGGCACCAGTCATTTTCGAAGAAAATGCCTGGCGAGCCATCTAAACTACCCATTTTTTATTTTTAATCGTTAAATAACTAAATTTGAGAGATTCTTTATTTTATGCTACTTTTTAGGCATGTTTTACGATTATTTTTGCATTTAACGGTGAAGTATGTTTGATTTTCTATCCCAAAAATTTTCTGGCGTTTTAAGTTGGCTCAAGGATCGTGGGCGTTTAACTGAAGACAATATCGAACAAGCAGTTAGTCAAGTACGTGACGCACTGCTTGAAGCCGACGTACCGCTTGAAATTATCGAAGCATTCTTGAACGAAATAAAAAGCGAAGTTGTTGGTAAAAAAATTCAACAGGCGCTTAATCCTGGCCAGCAGTTAATCAAAATCGTTCACGATAAATTATTATCGTTTTTGGGTGGGAGCAACACATTATCAACCGTCTCGTTCCCTATCCCATCAGTTATTATGGTCATGGGACTCCAGGGTTCTGGAAAAACAACGTCTATTGCAAAAATCGTCTATTGGGTGCAACAGCAAGCAAAACAGCGCGGAAAAAAGAGAAAAATGCTTTTAGCCTCAGTTGACTTTTATCGACCTGCAGCAATTGATCAACTCGAAATCTTGGCAAAAAAAGTCGGCGTCGATTTTTACCGAGCACATAATAACAAAGCGATACCAGCAGCCAAAGAGATTTATGATTATTTCAAAAATAATCAGTATGAATTTCTGTTTCTCGATACTGCAGGCCGCTTACACATCGACAATGACATGATGGCAGAGTTGGTCGAGATTAATGCAAAATTGGCTCCTAAGTATAAATTTCTCGTTCTTGATGCAATGACCGGTCAAGAATCACTTCGTGTCGCAAAAGCTTTTGATCAAGCCGTTGGATTTGATTCAGCAGTATTAAGCAAGATGGACAGTGATACGCGCGGAGGCGCTGCCTTTGCATTTCGGTATGCATTGAAAAAACCAATATCGTTTGTTGGTTGCGGCGAAAAAATCGAAGACCTTGAAACCTTTGTTCCTGAACGTATGGCTACGCGTATTTTGGGCATGGGTGATATCTTAACGTTAATCGAAAAAGCAAACGAAACAATTAATCAAGAAAGCCAAGAAGCAATGACCAGACGCTTACTCGATGGTCATTTTTCACTTAAAGATTTCGCAGAACAGTTAAGTTTTATTGATAAAATGGGTTCTTTGCAAAAAATAACCCGCTATCTTCCTGGTATGAACACCGTTTCACCGGAAATGATGGAAAAGGGTCAAGTTGAAATTAAAAATTTTAAAGCTATTATTTCATCGATGAATAACAAAGAACGGCTTGTTCCAAGCATCATTGACGCTTCACGTAAAAAGCGCATTGCTCAGGGTGCTGGCGTAACCGTTCAGGATATAAACCAATTGTTACAAAGATTTGAACAAAGTAAGCAATTTGTTAAAATGTTTAAAAAAGCAGGGAAATTTAGAAGTTTTTAATGTAATTTGTATAACTGGTAAAGTTGTAATACATTATAGTCGGCGTACTGAAACGCTCTATTGATTATGCTATTGATTATGAATATTGTTAGATGATGGAATCTAGAAAGGATTTTCGGAATGGCTGTTAAAATTCGCCTGAGCAGAATAGGTAAAAAAAATCGTCCATTTTGGCGTGTTGTTGCAGTAGACGGACGCAAAAAACGTGACGGTGAATCTCTTGATAATCTTGGAACATATGATCCACTTAAGCACAAACTCTTACAAATCCACACAGATCGTATTTCTGATTGGGTTTCAAAGGGAGCTGTGTGTTCACCTACCGTGATAAAATTGCTGAAAACATATGCTGCTGAAAAACCTGTAGCAGCGAAGAAATAAGCACCTAATCATCCGCTTATCGCTTATTCGTTTATCGCTTATTGTGGATTGTTGATTGACTGTAGAGGAGAGTACGCATGCTAAAAGAATTAGTTGAATACATCGTTAAGAAACTAGTTGATAAACCGGATAACGTTGTTGTTACTGAAATCAGTGGCGAACAAGCGACAATCATCGAATTACGTGTTGCTCCAGAAGATTTGGGTAAAGTAATTGGCAAAGAAGGCAGAACAGCACGCTCAATTCGAACCCTTGTACACGCAGCTGCATCAAAAGAACATAAACGAGCTGTTTTAGAAATTTTAGAATAATAAATTTCGACAGAAGAAAAAAATGGGCTAGCAGAACATGCTGGCCCATTTTTTTCTTATATAATTATGGGTAATTAGATCTTATGAAAATATCGATCATTTCAGTCTTTCCTGAACTTCACGAACGGTTTATTGCAACGAGCTTAATTGCACGTGCAGTAGAAAAGAATCTTATCTCGTTTAATTTGATCAAACTTTCAGACATGTGTGCACCCAAAGAACGAATAGACGAGCCAACATGCGGTCCGGGCGCTGGGATGATTATTAAGCCAGAGGTCATTGAAAAAGCCATTGACACAGCAGAAACAGCTTTTGGTCTGGGATATAGAATATTCTTCTCGCCCCAAGGAGAATTGCTAACGCAACCTCGCATTCGCCAATTAGCTACAGAATTATTTGATATATCCGGTGATGCGTCACCTGATATAAAAACTTGGCAAACAGAACGAGCATCATCGCAGCCCGTACAACCCATTACACACCTGATTCTGGTCTGTTCTCGTTATGAAGGCATGGACGCACGTGTCGAGCAGTATTATGCGCATAAACTCATCTCTATTGGTGATTACGTCCTGATGGGTGGCGACCTGCCAGCACAAGTATTTTTAGAAGCAATCCTGCGGCTGATCCCTGGTATTGTCGGCAAAAACGCTTCTGTTGAACACGATTCTTTTACCGGACCCCTACTCGATCACCCAGAATATGGGCTTCCAACAGCATGGAAAGACCTGATAATTCCAGAAGTTATACGCTCGGGCAACCACCAACTGATTAACACCTGGCGACGCCAAGAAGCGTGTAAAAATACGCTCTATAAGCGCTTTGATTGGTTTCGGGCCCATAACCCCTCATCAGAAGATAAAACGTTAGCCTGTAGCAATATTCCCTCGCACTATATTGTTTTAATGCACGATCAAGTACATCTTAAACATGAGGGTATCGGTCAGACTTCTATAGCAACGCTTGATATTCATGATATCGCACGATCAAGCGCAACCTATGGGATCAAAAACTATTTTATTGTTTCACCGATGAAAGACCAACAAACGATCCTCAAGACTTTTTTGGATTTTTGGCGGTCAGACGATGGCAAACAGTATAACGAAACACGCCATAGGGCCATTTCAGCAGTTATTCCTGCATTCTCTCTTGCCGAAGTTATCGAGCACATTCAAAAAATAGAAAAAAAAGACCCTATTATCATCTCAACATCGGCCAAAATAGCCGACCATCAGGTAAAAATTGATTATAACAGCCAGGGAAAGATCTGGAGCCAAGAGAGACCCGTGTTATTTATTTTTGGAACAGGTCAGGGGTTAAGCCGTGAGGTTCTGGACCAGAGTCACTACATGTTACTTCCGATCCAGGGACTTACCGATTATAACCATTTGTCAGTTCGAGCAGCTACTTCGATTATTCTTGACCGTTGGTTAGGGCTTAATCAACGACTTGAGTAAAAATACGCCAAAATAAAATCAGGCTTGATAAGAAGTACAAAGAGCGATATACTTGAAAAACGATTTAGAAATCTGTTGTTTTATCACTTTTTTGAAAATTTTAGATAAGCACAATATTAAAATTCAAAGCTAACGCACAGGGAAGTATCATGAAAGCAAATAAGTTGACCAAAGAAACCATTCTTAACTACGGAATTACGGATAGAAATTTTCCAGATTTTCGTGTTGGGGATACCATTGAGGTTGCTCAAAGAATCAAAGAAGGCGAAAAAGAACGCATTCAGCTTTTTGAAGGCGACGTTTTAAAAATTCAAAATAATGGCATCGCAACAACTTTCACCATTCGACGTATCGGTGCAAACGGTGTTGGCGTTGAAAGAATTTTCCCCATCCACTCTGCAATCATCAGCGAAATTCGCGTTGTAAAACAGGGGAAAGTTAGACGCGCAAATATCAAATACGTTCGCGAACGTCTTGGTAAAGCTGCCCGCATCAAAGAAAAAGTTTTTGTCAAAGCTCAATCAGCTGAACCAGCTGCATAACGCTTATTTTGACCAAATTTCATGATGCATAATAAAAAGACCCATTATCAATGTTTACTGATAACGGGTCTTTTTATTTTTTCTTGTTTGATTTCATCATGCGACAAACAATCTCAAACACATCGCACTTCTCTAACGCCAAGCAAGCGCATATCAATAGAAGCCCAAGCACATCAAACAGATATCCCGATGCCCATCGGGTGCAGGTTAATCGAGAAAAAAAACACGCTTTATGCAAACACAGCTCTCGATCATTCGACGTTTCTTCACTATACAACACCACTACCGCTCTTCCACACGATTACGTTTTACAGCAACGAAATGGAACGCGCTGGCTGGGATATTATTAATCTTTCTACTGATATCGAGGGCATGCTCATGTGTTCAAAACCATCAAAGTCGTGTGTAATTTCGATACGTACTATCTCAAAGAAAAATAATAAAACTTCTGTACGTGTATTTATCAAACATGCCCATCTTAAAAATAATTAAAAAAATAATGGGAGACTGATCATGTTCTGGATTAAAGCTATCGCGCTTTTTGTGATAATTTTTTTACTCTCACCCATCGTTTTCTTTTTGCTTACTAAATTCGTTGGTAAATATTTCAAGATCGAGCAGCAACCTGATTCATTGCTTGCATCGTTGAGTAAAAAAATCTTTATGAAATATCGCTAATTTGTTTGGAAAAATGCTGATAATCAATGCGATCAGGCCACGCATTACCACCCCACTCATAGCCACGAGTCACAAATGCACGGTAGCATGGATTATCAAGTGTTTCTGTAATCATACCTACATACGATTGGGTACGATCTACATAAACCTTCCCACTATTTGGTAATACAAGACTGCCTCTAACATAGGGGTTAATCAAGGGGTTAATATCAATGGCAATACCATAACTGTGATTTGAAAAGACACCAGGTTTTGTCGTATTTGCTCTGCAGCAAAAAGCCGAACTATTATTTGCTTCCATCGAACGCTCATCATTTGCCTCGTATAAATCAATAAGCTCCATGCGCTCAATGGGAAAACGAGCTTGAAAGAGTTCTTCAAAAATCTCGAGCATTTCTTGTGCCAGTTTGACATGTACTACCACGTGACCTGTATGAACTGTATTATCATAACCCCAGTGTGCAACGGTCAAGTACCGCAAATCTTTCAGTTGGACTGGACACACAGGAATCCATGAACGGCCGGTCATGAGCGCTGCAATTTCTTCAGAGATCTCTTCGATTTTGCCAAAAAACTGCGCTTGAGCTTTATCCCTCGAGTTAGCCACAACAACAGTCGAAGCTTTTTGTTCAGTTTGTAAATGTTCTGAGCAGTACATAAAAACCTGGCTATTAAACAAAAAAACCAAGACTAGAAGTCTACTTTTTTTCCGAAGTATCAAAAAAAATGTTTTTGCCATACTTTCTCCTTTTTTAAAAATAAAAACCGTTCTGAATAGACTTTTTAAACCCAACAGAACCATACCAATAGGGCCCTTACCCTGTCAACTGCAACGATTTTCGAGCCTAGGACTTGCGAATATCGCATTTTTCTGTTAAAAATATAAGGGTCTTAATTGTTGGGAAGTCGTCTAGCGGCAGGACTCTGGACTCTGAATCCAGTTACATAGGTTCGAATCCTATCTTCCCAGCCATCTTCTTATGCAATGGCAAGCCAATCTAATAAATATGCGGGATCTATACAGCCTCTTGTTACGTTTATCTTCTCGCTCAATAAAGGTTATCTGAATGAATAACTCTCTCTCAAAAAACCTAGGGTCGTTTATATGGCATTTTTTGAAACCATACAAGCGTATGGTTGTGATGTATGTTTGTCTTGCAATGCTCGCAGGATGTTGGGGGCCATTTAACAGCATGTTGATTAAATATATGATCAACGCCTTGTCATCATCTCATAGTAAAAATATTGCGTTGCTGACTTGGCCAGCAGTGCTTCTTGTACTGAATTTTATAATTTTTGACAATGTGACCTGGCGTTCGATTGGATATTTAAATTATAGATTCCAGCCAGTTATTAAAAATAGAATCATTAGCGAAACATTTAGGTATGTCCTTGGTACTTCTCAGCAATTTTTTCATGACAATTTATCAGGTCGTATTTCTAGTCAGATCAATACGCTTGCTGACAATATAGAACGCATACTACATAACATATCAGCCGATTTTATTCGGGGCTTTTCCTTACTACTGGTTGCCTTTGCAAGTACGTATTATGTAAACCCGATGTTTTTTTATACATTAGCCATATGGTTTCTTGTATTTTCGTCATTTAGCATAATCATGTCAAAACGTCTGGTAAATTTATCAGATGCTCACGCTGATTCCGAATCAGCCATTTCAGGTCAATTAGTAGATAGCATTACAAACATTAGCAACGTAAGGATTTTTGCTCGACGTCTTTACGAAGTATCTCGTCTTGAAAATTCTTTGCTTGTTACAAAAAGAACATTCCAAAGAAAAGAGATGTTTTTAGTAACACTAAATGCTGTTCAAGGCGCACTGATTGCTCTCATGCTTGGCGTCATGGTTTATTTCTTAATCCACTTACACGGAAGTCATTTAATAAGCGTAGGTGACTTTGCGCTTATTCTAGGATTAAGTATGGAAGTTGCCCATATAACCTGGTATACAATGTCACAAGTGGATGAATTTTATGAAGCAGTTGGAAAATGTAAGCAGAGCCTCACGTGCCTCATTGTGCCGCAAGAGATACAAGATAAAAAAGATGCACAGAATTTATTAATCACAACAGGCCAAATTACTTTTGAAAACGTCAAATTCCATTACAATGGGGCAGAGCCTCTTTTTCACAACAAATCTATTACGATTGAAGCTGGGCAAAAAGTCGGCCTCGTTGGCTACTCTGGTGGCGGCAAATCGACCTTTGTGAATCTAATCCTCAGGCTTTACGATATAACTGATGGTAATATTCTTATAGATGGCCAAGACATTCGTAATATCACCCAGGATAGCTTGCATAGCAATATCGCCATGATCCCTCAAGATCCCTCACTTTTCCATCGCACGTTGATGGAAAACATCCGTTATGGGCGCATTGAAGCAACCGACGAAGAAGTAATTGAGGCTGCAAAAAAAGCGTCAGCCCACGAATTTATCTGCAAATTGCCGCAAGGCTACCAGTCCCCTGTCGGTGAACGAGGAGTCAAACTGTCGGGTGGCCAGCGCCAAAGAATTGCAATAGCCAGGGCGATTTTAAAAAATGCTCCAATTCTAATACTGGACGAAGCTACCTCTCAGCTTGATTCTGTTACCGAAAGTAGCATCCAAGAAAGCCTGTGGAATTTAATGCAGGACAAAACAACCATTGTCATTGCCCATCGCTTATCAACGCTTCTCAATATGAACCGCATCATCGTATTCGATCAAGGTAAAATTGTGGAAGATGGTAGCCATGCACAGTTACTTGCTAACGGAGGATTGTACAAAAAACTCTGGGATGCTCAAGTTGGCGGATTCCTGCCAGATAAAAAATTTGAACAGTCATTTATTACAGACTAAAAAATCCTCTATTATCTTTTGTGATAATTACATGGTAGCATTGCTACCATGTAACAAGAATCTATAGTCTAGCATGAGAACTAGAGGCACGCGAATATGACTTCCATTCAACACCAATCTGCATTATCACATGACACAATTAAAGAAATTTTTGAAAACATCTATCTTGTTGTTGGTACTAGCATCACGCACCATGAAGGCGAGGATATACAACATAGTAGCAACATGACAATAGTGCGTCATGGCAATGAGCTTTCACTTATAAATACCGTTAGATTAGATGAAAGTGGTCTTAGAGAACTTGACGCTCTTGGCCGCGTGAAAAATGTTATACGAATTGGGGCATTTCACGGACAAGACGATGCATTTTATTGTGATACATACAATGCCAAACTATGGGCATTGCAAGGCATGAAAAATGACTGTGGACAAGGCACGTTTATTGCGATGGATATTGCCATGGTTCCAGGTGGACCAATACCCTTTCCTGATTGTAAAATATTTGTTTTTGAAACATCATCATATCCAGAAGGCATTATACACATCGCTCAGAATGGTGGAGTTCTTGTAACATGTGATAGTGTAAAAAATTGGCTTACTACTGACCGCTTCTTCAATAGAAGTACTGCAAAATCACACCAAGAGCAAGGAATGATTGGCCCAGCAAATATTGCGTTTTGGAGTAACGCTTGCAAAGTGCAGGTGCCCGATTTTCTGCGATTACAATCACTTTCATTTCGTCATTTGCTCAGTGCCCATGGATCACCTATTCGTAATGATGCCTATGAGCAACTAGCATTATCCATAAAAAAACAGTTTAAACCTTAGGCAGAGAAGTTCCTAAAGTCTTTGACCAGCCAATAGATGCTGTTCCTGTTGTAATTACTGGATGCCACCAAAGAGCGGTAATAGGATTGAGCGAATCCATGATTTTTGACTTGAGTTTCTTGTCATCGGCAATCAAGTTTTTAAGAGGTTTTTCGTCGGACGTTAAAAAGAAATCAGCGCCAGGCAATCCAGTAACAGGCTCTAATGGTGGAATTGTTTTTACACTCACATTGTTGTAAGTTGAATAATTTTTCATAAATACCGTGTCAGCAGTTTTCATAGCATTATGATTTCCCGTCATTGCCATCATGTATAAGCCCGTTAAAGTGCTATCACCGTGAATAGAACCAACATCCACTAAAAGCGTGTAGCCAAATGGAACGGTAACAGCAATCAACTCAAGCGTTTTTTGTCCATGTATAACAACTTCACGACCCAATAGGACAAACCCACCACACTGTTTATTCATTGGTGTAATAGATTGAACAAACTCGTGACGTTCAACAAAAATGCCGCTTCCTCGCATAATATAATCATGTAAATATCGATCGCCGTAATTATATGTAACGACGCGAAGTTTATGTTGAGCATGTTTATATTGAGCAACAAGCTCTTGGTTAAATGCGAAAGGAATATTGTTCGGAACCATTTGGGCGCAATATGGAGATAGATCATAAAGATGAGCATCCTGAATGACGTTAAAGGTCAGCTCGTCAGCACCTAGGGCTAGAATCCCTGGGGCATCAAAAAGACTATCCAATTTGCCAGTATCGGTATCTATTAGGCTTGTAGCACTATCATGATTAGGAGCATACAACTCGCGTGTTTTTTGATTAATGCTTGACCCGGTCATCCAATTATAATCAATAATCTTTACAATAGAAGAATCAGGAACAATTTTTTGTGTTTCTTGTTTTTGTGTTTCTTGAGAAGACGTTGCTCGCGATAGGTGATCTGTTTTAAAAATGGGCAATCCGTCTTCAAACTCAATAGTGTACTGTTTTCTTGGATCCAACCATCCAAAATAGTGGTGTGGTCCAGACATAGATGTTTTGAAGCAAAGAGAACCATCACTATTGATAACGCCTCTTAGTGCATGAAGATTGTATAAATTTGATAGTGTGCGCGTTGCGCATTCTCCATGCAGCAAAGCCGAAAAAGTTTCAAAATCTTTACACACTTGTGTAATGAGAGCGCTGTTGGGCTCGTCCTTGTGGCCAATAAAATAGACTAAGCGCTTAGTTTCTGGTTTTGATAAAAAGACTTTAGAATGAGTGACTTCATCAGAATAAGCATTGAGTATTAAGATATGAGCAAAGACATACATTAAAAAACAAAGACGAATGGTAGAACTAAGGTACTTCGCGATCACAATTTATCCTTCACGATAACTATGCAGTATGGAAACGGTTTTCGACATATCCAAAAAGTATAGCTCCCCGTTGCTCTACATGCAAAAACGGTGCTTTTTCACATCATAATTACCTATTTTTGTAATGCTGCAAAATGAGCCAAGGCCATTCCTGTCAAATTTATTGCCAATTTGACATCTTGATAAATAATAAGTAAAATAGAAATAATTTTAAAATTTAAATCTATCTTTAAATGAGGTTATTATGTCAACGTTTGTTGCAAAATATATGTGCATTCTTTTGTTGTTGTTTTCATCGCTCACAACTATTCAAACAGCGCAGGTAGCAGCTATGACACACGCTATCACAATGCCTGAAACAATAACTTCCGATCGACCTGGACGTTTGAAAAGGTTTAAGAGCTGGGTTGCACATAAAAAAGATCAATTCAAACAGAATTGGGCCAATGGGCGAAGCATGGTCGGTTGCATTTCTGAGGTGATTATTCCAGACAGCCTTGAATCTAGCATTAAAGATTTAGGCAAGTCATGCCCTTCGTATTTTGCACCCTCCCATACTCCCCTTTCAGCTGAGGGAATAGCATCATTAGTAAAAGTAAAAGATACTGACTCATGCATCAAAGCTGGATGTAAAAAAGTTTTTGCAATGATTTTCATTGTTGCAGCTGTAGGCAAAGGATTTTTACCAACAATGTTACATGAAGATAAAAAAGCAAGAATACGCGCAGGTACATGTGATAATGGCAGGCAATCAAAATTCCATCTCGGTGATCGTTGCAGTATTTATGCAGACAAAGATACATTTGATATTTGTGACCTAGACATTCCTCAAATTTGTAGCAAGTTTAACACAAATTTGGATATTGATGTTTGTGTAGTCGACCCTTGTGGAAAAATTCTAGCTTGCCGTAAAATAATTCTCGAGGTTCCCAAGGGATTACCAAATATCCTTAAATCAAGAACAAAACAATGCATGCTGGAATCAGACGAAGATATGCCTTTAAAGCAAAAATTGCTTTCGCTTACTGCCACCTGTACAGAAGATGATGAGGGAGATAAATCAGAATCGGGCTTATATAGCGTGAAACAAATGCAACGGAGTATGCCAGAGTTCTATAATATCTTGCAAACAATGCTGTCTAAACTAGTATCTAACCAAATCTTTCTCAAAGAGGTCGACTTTTCTGAACATGCCGAGCTAAACGCTATATATACATACTTTATTGAGAGAATAGAGATAACGAGGGGAATGATTGAAGAATATCCTACTCGTTATCTTATTGGTATTTTAGCTCATGAGCTGGGACATGGATTTTTTAATAAATACAAGTTACGAATAGAATATAGCTCTAAACTCAAAGATGCTGGATTCGGGAACTATTTTTCGACGCTTTCAGGCTTAATTGATCTTGATGATCATACATCTCCTATTTATAAATATATATCAGCATCTTATAATGCCGAAACTCGCTCTGATCTTTTTGCTGTCTTATTGGGTTGGGGAGACGAATTAAATAACTGCCATCGCAATTCGCCATTTACTTCCGCAGCAAATTACACGACTTG
>Ga0207075_1057_pt1 | contig 20152 bp, 9 predicted proteins | sample Alteio_BWMinHeat_64_FD_153587 | JGI IMG/M metagenome (GOLD analysis project Ga0207075, IMG submission 153587) | Enriched cells from forest soil in Barre Woods Harvard Forest LTER site, Petersham, Massachusetts, United States -... | ecosystem: Environmental > Terrestrial > Soil > Temperate forest >... | reverse complement strand
GCTTTTCCCTCTCTTTTGTAGAGATTGGTTTTAATCCAGTGTTCTAACATAGTGTTGCTCCACCCATACTCAAGAGCTTTATTGGCATACCAAAGCCGTTGTTGAGTATCTTTAAGCTTGGTAAGTAATGTGACGTTATGCCACCATGGAAGACTAAAGATAGGGAGTTCTTCTAATTGTCTCGGTGGCACCGAGACTTTTTCATGTACTTCATATGCTAGATGGAATGCTCGCATCCGAAATATATTTGCTCTAGAAAAACCACTTATTCCTGGGAATAAATTTTGTAAGTCTTTTGCCAATTGCTCAATCAGCTTAGACCCCCAACGGCTTTCTTTTTGTTTTTCAACAATTGTTTTGCCGATGGACCAATACAACATGAGGAGCTCTTTATTGGCAGAAAGAGAAGCTTTAACCTGAGCCTCGTGTACTCTTTTTTTGATACTCGCGAGTGTGGCTGCATACTCTTTAGTTGCAGCGTCTACCTTAATAGTCTTACCAAAAGTCTGTTTTTTTTTAACTAACGACTTTTTCTGCTTTTTTGCCGTCATAAAAAGCCCCTGAATTATTTTAAGAGATTTTATTTTTTCTATCAATTCATCTGTTAGCGCCAAAATTATGATAGCATCGATTATGTCCAACAGCAAAAAGCCTTTCGTTTTAAAAACTTACTTTTTTACAAGACAAGTTTTAAAGAAAGGCTTTTTGCTTTTCAAGCGTTTTTACATGACGGACATTACGGGCGCACCTATTTCTTAGTTACGCCTGTTGTCGTTGGTTTTGCTTTAGGGGTTTCTACTTTTTTGCGCGCTGCCCACCAATTTTTGAAACGTTGATGCAAACGTTTATGCAAAGGAAGTGCCTTGTGCGCATTAAGAGCATCTTGTGCCTTGGTCTTGTTAATTTGTATCCATAAAATATCTTCATGCGCTTTCTTCAGTTCAGCCTCTTGCCTTGCAACTTCAGCAGCTTCTTTGTTTTTAGCCGTTCTCTGAGCTTCAGCATCTATTCGTGTTTTTTCTTCATCTGGAAAAGCGCGTTCTTTTTTTTGTATAGCTTCAAAAGCTTGAGTAGCTTCTTTTTCTTCTTGTGCAACTATTTTTTCAGCATCCATTGCATTATCAAACCTTGTTTTGGCAGCTCTTTGGGCATCACGTGCCAGTTGTCTGTCTGTTTGATTTGTTGCTTCATCAAATTCTTTTTGAGCAGCGTCTCGCTCTTCTCCTGCAGCTACAGATTCCTGATAGACCGCTTGAGCAGCTTGGTCAGTTTTCTTTGCAACGGCTTCTTTGGCTCTACGAACATGCTCGAATGCGGTTTTTACATCATTGGTTCCAAGGTTCATGTTGTATTGGGCTGTCATTACTTTATTATGTGCCCGTGTTATTGCCGTTTGATTTTTTGCTTTTATTGCGTCATTAAACTCTGCTTGAGCCTCTTCTAATTCTGTCATACGAGTTTTTGCCGTTAGCTCTGCATCGTTAAGAACTTGTTCGGCTTTATTTGCAACAGTCTGGGCAGCTTTTTTTTCTGCTTGAAGAGCAGCCAGGACAGCTCTCTGTTTTGCAATTCGTGCAATCTTTGGCTCTGCACCTTTGGCTGATTGTGCAAGTTTTGCATCATAGTCGGCACGTTTTTTAGGATTCGTCAAGGTTTCCCAAGCAGTATTGAGATCGTCATAAGTTGCTTTATATGCTTCTTGTTCAGCCTGAGACATACCTTCTGTTACTTGTCTGCTAAGATCGTATATTCCTACCACATTGCGCTTTACAAGCGTTTGAATCTGCTCCTCTGTTGCATTAGGTTCAAGACCAAGTTTTTTATAATAATTCGGTGCATCTTTTATTTTTTTCATGCGCTTTGCAACCGCAGCAGCTTTTTCGGCTTTTTTTTGTGCAGCTGGTTTGGCCTCTTCTGCAGCTTGTGCTGCGTCTTGTTCGGCTCGTTGAGCGTCTCTTTGTGCCGATTCTGCGGCAGCTTTTTTAGGATCGTCCAAGTCGCCAAAAGCCTTTTTGATATCTTGAAATAATGCTGCTGATTCTTCTTTAGATACGCCTTCTACTGCTACGTAGATTTCACTATCAGGATTATACTTGAGTGCTAATTTTTTATACGCTATGCTAATCTCGCTCTGTGGTGCACCAGGTTTAACATCAAGTTTATCATAAGGATTTGTTGCATTTTTTATTCTTTGCATCTCTATACGCTTAGCAGCGCTTTGTTTTGCACTTTGCGCAGCCATTCGATCTGCTTCTTTGGCTGCAGCGCGTTGCTGCAATACCTCGTCAAGAGCCTCATCTTCAGACAACACTCCCTTTTCTGCCTTCATGTGTATTATTGCAGCCTCTTGCGTAGAAATAGGCTTTTCGTTCAGTTCTGGATAGTCCTTGCCGTACTCCCCAGTGAGCTTCCGAGCACGTGCCTGATACATATTAGACATATCAGGGTGTCTCACTAATGCTTCTGCATGAGCGCTTATCTCTGCGGGCTTAGCTTTTTTAATTATTGAGGTTCGTAATTGCTCGAGTAAAACTCCAGACTCCATGGCCAGCAGTTTTGTCATAGAAGATTCTTGAGTTAGTACAAAAAGTATACACAGTCGTATTGACCAACGTATTAATATCTCTGTTTTCATGAACAGCTCCTATTTTTTTGGGTACTTTATTCTAAATAGCTACTTTTTGCTACCGAATATACGTTGCCACCACGTGGCTGACGCTTCTTTTTGCGCCTTAGCCGCATCTTTCATGGCGGCATTTAATACATCGTATTCTTTGCTACTCAATAATCTCTGAGCCTCCAAATTTTTTTCGAGCAGTGCAATATTGTCACTGAAAATCGCGAAAATTTTTTGACGTTCCTCTCGTGAGGAGCTGCCATCGAGCTTTGGCCTTTCCTGATGCTTGAATGTGGTGATATCTGTGCCTAAGCCTTTTATTTGAGCATTTAATCTTTCAATTTTTATGTTTGCCTGGACCACGGGGTCGTTTTTGAGCTCGAGCTCCTTGTCTTTGATTTGTTGTTTAAGTGCAGCCAGTTCTTTTTTAGTTGTTTCTTTATAGCTCCGTTTTATTTTTAATATATCTTGAGCTTCAGCAATACCTTGCTTGATTGCTGCTCGGCGAAGATTCATGCGTGAGTCTTCTGCTGCAATAGTCGCAGCTTCTAAATCTTTTTGAGCTTGCGTTATAGACTTAAAAGTATTGTTTATTTCTTCTGAAGTTTTCGCCTCATCTTTTAATTTTGTGCGAGCTTTCGCTAAAGTATCGGTTAGGCTGCGCAGCGTATCTTCAGATTGTGTGACTATCAATTTGTCAGTAGCAGTCTGTAACGCTTCTTTTGCTTTGACAATATCATCTTGTTTACCGGACAAAGTATATTTTCGATTATCGATCTCTTTATCGAAGAGTGCTTTAATCTTTGCACGTTCCGCTTTTGACGAGATGCTTTGTAACTTTTCTTTTTGTTGTTGTGTTAATGTATTGATATCATCCTTCATTCTTTTTTCTTGAGCGCTGAGTCTGTCGATTTCTAAGCCTTTTTGAAGCGCTATGTCTTTTTGAAGAGCTATGCCTCCGTTTTTATTTATTTTTTGTTCAAGCACAGCTCTGTCTTCAGGTTTTGCAAACTTTAAGTCATCGAGAGCTTGAGCAGTCTTTTGGTCTATTGCAAAGCGTCGAGCATTCATTCTTGCGCCTTCTACCGCATTAGCTACCTTATCGACAGCATTTTGAGCAAGCGTTATAGATTGAAGAGCAGCGTCTATTTCTTGTGACGTTTTTGCTGTATCAAATTTGCGAGTAATTGCTAACTTCTCTTGTTTATCGAGTAGCTCTTGCGCAAGTGTATCAGCCCGTTTAATTTCAGCGGCAGCACGAATTTTTGATTGCTCGCTCATAAATTGTTCTTTACTCATATTCTCAGCATCACGTCGTTGTGCTAATAGTTTCAGATTTTCCTCCAAATCAACGCTTATTTTCTCAGCTTTAAATTGTTCTGGAGTAAGTTTTTCTTCCTCCAATAGTTTATTTAATGTTTCCAGCTTCGTTAAACTTGGTTCTTTGGCCGGCAGACTTATGGGTGTAACCGTTGTTACGATTTCTTTTTTTGCGGCTGTTGCATCAATAGCTGCAGGAGCTCCAGGAGTTTCAGGCGCTGCGACTGTGGTTGCCTTTGGAGGCTTAGGTCTCGCTCCTACAGGGAGCTTAGGTTTTGTTACTGGGAGTTTAGGCTTCACTGTTGCAGGAACAGTAGGTGCTTTGAGCGCTGCTTTGGGAACAGTACCTTCGACTGCCACTTCTGCTTCTCCCGCGGCCTTTCTGAGTGCTTGTTCAGCTAATACATCTTTCGCAACTGCAACACCTTCTCTTACGGCTATTGCTCCTCTTAATGTGATTACTCCCAAGCCAAGCACGAGTGCTAGTGCTAACAGAGATTGTGATTGTCCTATAGATTTCTTCATAATCTTCATAAACAGCCCTATTTTTACGAGATATCTTTCAGCCCTATTTTATGTTCACTGTAGCATAAGCGTATTCCTACCTGTCAATAGAACTAAATTAGGGTGGGAGCTTAAACTGTCCATGGGTCTTGGTTCAAGGGTTAACTGTTTCGGTTGCCTTCACCGTTTTGGTGCCCCTCAATTGTGCAAATCTTCGCTGCGCTCTTTGTATCAATCGTGCAAATCCTTGTGTTTCTTTATTTTCCAACTTTTTTGCATCATCAGCTGCTTTTTGAGACACTGTTTTCTTCCTCGTTGCGTCTTCTAATTTGGTTTCATCTTGCTGTACTTTAAGTATCTTTGCTTCTTCAGCTGCTTTTCCTTTTACTTGAGTCAATGCTGTTTTATCAGCTTCTAACCGTGCTTGTGCTGCTGCCACTGCTTCTGTATCAGTTTGTAAAACTTCAGTTGCCTTTGCAGCTTCTTGCACGGCTGCTATAGCCTTTTTGGCTTGCCGAGCTTCTTGCTGTGATAATCTTCGTCCTTGTATTTTTTTTGTCACATTTTCTGCCCACCATTTTTCCACGCTTCGCCCGATCCTTTGCGCGCGATTCGATGAAGAAGCTTCAACCTTCTCAGCAATGAGTAAGTTTGCTTTAAGATTGTCTCTTAACAGCTGTGCATCACGCCATCTAGCGAATGTTTCCTTTGTCTCTTGCAACGCAGATTTTGCATAAACACTCTTCGCCGAATCTTTTGCTCTGGCTGCATTAAACTGTGTCTCTGCTTTTTTAACCTCTTCTTCAGCCGTTTGTAGATCTTTTTCTATTGTTTTTCTAGTACGTATAGCAGCAGCGCGCGTGATCTTTTTACTAGGTTGCAATAGTTTGGCTTCTTCAGTCCAACGTTGTTTTGGAGAGATTTTTTTATTCTGTACCAATTCTGCAGCAGTTTCAACGGCTACCGGTTTAGTTTCTGCTTGAGCTTCGGCTTCAGCAAGTCTTTGTTGTTCAGCCTTTGCTGCGATTGCTTCAGTGTCTACCTGCCCTGGATGAGGTAGTACCTCTGGTGCAGGGGATTTCTTGAGAGGTGCTGCAGTCTCCGTAGGCTCTGTAACAACTGCCGTAGGTTTATCTTCGGCTTCCATCATGGCTTTTTCTTCTGCAGCTATTCTGCGTTGGTCTTCAGCCGCTTTTTCTTCAGCAGCTTTTCGTTGTGCGATTTCAGCTTCTCGAGTTGCTGCGGCTTCTTTTTCTTCGGCTATTCTGCGTGCGGTTGTTGCTTCTTCAGTAACAGCTTCGACTCCGACTGGTGCAGCGCCTTTGACTTCAGGTGTTCGTGGCTCCACAGAAATGTCACGAGGAGCTGTACGCACTGGTATCTTAATCTCAAACCTGGAAGAAGGCAGTCTTCCAACAGTAAGTTGTGGTGTGGTCGTAATCTTACTCAGTCGCGTGGCTTCACGGGCTTCTTTTGCAGCTTTGCCTTCTCCAGCTTTAGCACTACGCTGCCTTTGTAATCCTTTCAAGAGAACTGCTTGAAGATCTTCTTTTGGTTCGGCTGCGGGCTCTATTTTTGGTTGCGCAGCTTTAAGTTCAGCGTCTCTTACAGCTTTAGCATCAGCTCTTGCAACTTCAGCCGCTTTTTTCTCTTTTTCAGCTTGAATTTTAGCTTCTTGAATTTTAGTCTCAGCTTCAGCCGCTTTTTTCTCTTTTTCAGCTTGAATTTTAGCCTCTTTTTCCTCTCTTACGGCTTTGGCTTCGGCGCTTTCAGGCGGCTCTTCAAACTCAGCGGCATCTTTTTCTTCTTGAAGTTGCTTTGCTGTTTTTTGACCAGTTTTAGCTTCTTCAGCAGCTTTAGCTCGCGCCAATTTATCCTGTATTCTCTGCTCAAATTCACTCAAAGGTTTTACTTCTGGTTGTACCGCAGCTCTTGGGGTAGGTGTTTTGAGCTTCACACCCGTTATTGCACTGACACTGATAGCTGGTGGTGCTCCTGCTTCAGGCGTTGGGCTTGCTACTTTTACGGCTATTTTTGCTGCTGGTTTTGGTGGTGTTGCTGGCATTGGTTCAACACGTGGTGGTGCCATAGGTGGTGGTGCTGGAATGTCCATAGGTGGTGCTTCTGGAATACCGCCCGTGTCTGGCGCAGGGGAGATGCCTTGCGGTTCGAGGGTGACATCTGATGGAGTTGCAAGAGCAGGCGTTGATTTTGGTTCGAGAACTGGTTCTGATTTGGTCCCTGGAACCACGTCTTCTTCAGCTGGTAAACCTTCCGCAAGACGTTGTGCTTTATTAGCTTCTGCTTTCGCCTTATCGGCTTCTGCTTCAGCAAGACGCCTCTTTTCTGTTTTTGCAAGCAATTCGTCGATCATACTTCTTCCAGGGGTTGCCTTTGTTCCAGTTGTTACTTTTTTTTCAGCAGCTAAACCTGTAATTTTTGGTTCTTCTTCAAGTATTTCTGCTATAAGAGGTTTTTTAAATCTACTTTTCTTGTTCTCTTCGATAATTTTCGCATTCTGCTGACGAATTTCAGCGTTTTTCTTATCACGTATATCACGTATGTTTTTCTTGTTTTCAGCAACTTGTTCGGCAAAAGTTTTAGGCTTTGGTTTTGCTGCAGCGGCCTCTACTGGTGCTGAGGGAACGCCGCCTTCACCTTCCATAGGTGGCGCATCAAATGGTGCACCTTCTGGTGCTGGTGGAACAGTACCTCCAAGATCCACAGTTGGTTCTGGAGCGATCGGGGCAGGTGTTGCTGGTGCAAGATGTCCTTCTACTTTAGGTGCACCAATATGTGATGTTGGTGGTGCGTGCAATACTTCGCCCTCTGCGGCTCTTCTAAGCGTTTGTTCTTCTAATACATCTTTTGTTACGACTCCTAATCCTTCCATTGCCCACAATGGGACCATTCCAGATCCAAGTAGTAGCGCTAACGCCAACAGGCGTTGTGCCAACCGGGGTTGTGCCAACCGGGGTTGAGATTGTCGCATAAATTTCTTCACAAACATCCCCTATTTTTTAAACCTATTCTATTCTCACCGTACCATAAACATCTTACTATCTGTCAATAGAGTTACATTCAATTTCGCGAGATAGGATGTTGTAGTGGGTAACTATATATATACCGAGTTTTTAAACTTCGAACGCATGTTATTGTTTGGTTGCCTCATAAATACCAACGCCTGCGCCTACTAAGCCTAATCCTCCTACGATGCCTATAGCCACTTTTTGCTTCGTCGTTATAGCTCCTGCAAGATGGTCTTTAAGCATGACTTGCTTCTTATCTAAATTTTTGCTCTTTTCTGCGATCCTTTTCTCAAATATTTTATTAATATCTTGTTCTTCCTCTGGGATTGCGTCAATCAACTCCTCTTGTGACACTGTTAAGTCTATGATATCAGCATGTATGTTGAATATTTGAGAGTTTAATCTATCGGTTTTTAGGCGTGCTGCCTCAAATTTGGCGCTGCCTGCGAGCATTATATCATTCTTCTCGTCTTGTATTTTTTCTTTAAGGGCAGCTATTTGTTCAGGATCTGTAGCCTGAGAGAGCGTATGTTCATCTCGCGCAATATCGAGCTCTCTTGATTGGCGGATATAAGGAATTCTTGCTTCTTCTTCTGCAATAGTTGCATCTTCTACCCTTTCTTCAGCAGATTTTACTGAATTAAGTGCCCTGTCTATGCTCGATAGGTTTTTTCCCCGAAGCACCCACGCCAATTTGTTTTGAGCAAATCGTAGCCCTTGTTTTTCTTGTTGTAGTTTAGCGGCCTGAGCAAAATAGGTCTTATTTACTTTTGCAGCTTTAATTTCTGCTTTTTTTAAAGTTTGTTCTTTTAACGTTTGTTCTTTTAAAGTTTGCTGCGAAGGTTCAGCAGGCCTTTCTCCAGGAGTTGCTTCTGCAATGGTGGCCTCTGTTTGAAGCACATCCGGTTCGACTGGTTCTGTCTTCTTTGGCCAAGCAACGTTCGTAGGTCCTGCTGCTTTTGGTGCAGGTTCAAGATGTGATGAAACATGATGGGGTTGCATTGGTGCTTTCTCCAATGCTCGTTGCTCTGCTAATCTTGCCGCTCGTGTGGCCGCATCTTCACCCACTTGTGCGCCGACATGTTCGACTGCGCCTTCGGCTGTATGTTCGGCTGCGCCAACTAATCTTCCTGCTACTACCATCGATGCTCTCAATGGGACCATTCCCAATCCAAGCATGAGTGCTAACGCCAACAGGTATTTAAATTGCCGCATAAATTTCTTCATAATCTTCACCGGCCCCAATTTTTTTAATTTTAAGTTTAAGTCAAAAACCTATCTATCTTAACTGTACCATAAATATTTTGCTATCTGTCAATAATATTAAATTCGATGGGGCAGGGTGACGACAGAGGCAGTAAGTCAAAATAGATTAGTACCCGACAAAAATAATACGTAGGAATAGATGTTTTCTAATAACGCGGGTAACTCACGACGTCATCCCAGGTCAAGCCTGGGATGACGTCCAAGCCTATAGTCTATTATCGAAAAAGCTTAATCAGGCGCAATTTTTTTGTCGGGTACTAAATCAAAATACATTATTTATCGAATAAAAACCCGGCTGGAAATAGTTCCAGCCGGGTTTTTTATGTTCATGTTATTTTTTTTAATTATTCTTCTTGCGGTGCGTATTTTCCAGTTCCCTTAACTTTTCCGCCCTTGAAAAAGCGTTCACGATGCTCTAAGTCTTCTCTGTTCTTACGTTTCTGCTGCTGCTTACGTTTAAGCTGCTGTTGACGTTTAAGTTGCTGTGGTCCTTTGCTTTTGTTTCTAGAATCATTAATTTTTTTACCGAGCGTGCTGTCTGGCACAGCCTTTGATCGATAGCGCGACACTTTTTTTGGAGCAGCTTTTTTTATCGTTCTAATAACCATAGGCTTTTGGCGGGGTGTTTTTGCAGGAACAACAGTTTGTGTTACCTGGACAGCCGCATCACCACGGTTATAGATAGTACCGTTCTTATCTATTATAAAGAGGGTGTCTGCAGCATTGACCGCTACGTCACTAACCCCTGATGTAGGCTTACCATCGGCGCCCATAATCTGAGTCCATTCATCATTAAGGTATTGGAAGAGGACTCCTTGATAAACGCCATAGATAATGCCCTTGGTTGCCACGGCAACATCATCAAGTTGCTGGCCTGGCATGACGATCCATGATTTGCTCGCTGCATCATAGCTATGTGGGATGTTTTCCGGATCAATCATGATTACCGTGCCATCAATGCCAGCGGCAACCTGAATGCCATTGCCTCGAGGTTCCCATGCATTGATTGATGTATCTAATTGATACACAACCTGATGGGTACTATCAACGGCCCAAACATTTTTATCATCCCCGACCGAAATGCGATCGAAGCTTAATGGCTGACCGGTTTTTGTAAACGTCGCTTGTTTTTGATCATACTCATAGGCAGAGCCTACAGAAAGAAGAAAGAACTGTTTTTTATCCCAATCATACTCATAGGCTTCGCCTTGTGCATTAAGAACCATCATAATGCCATCTGAAGAAACCGATACGCTTTTCAGGGGACTGATATCTTTGCCTTGCTCATCTTGTGCGGGCATTGCAACCCATGGATTTGCTGCAGATGTTTGTGATACATCATAACGAAGTAATTTTTTTCCATCCAGGGATATACACCACGCTTCTAGTACGTTATCGCGACTACCAACCGCGATACTTAATGCGTCACCTGTTTCTGGAAGAATATCGGTAGGGAGGTTGACGACGAGTACTGCACCGGTTTTAGCGACTGCGGCTGAAGGGCCTTCTTCGTCTGGTTTTGTTAGCTCATAAATACCATAACTCCCGGCACCAACAGCAGCTGCTCCTACGAGTGCTGCTGCGCCAACGCCAACTTTTTTCTTCGTCGACCAGCCGGACTCAGCAGTAGCTTCTGCTTCTGTTCCAGCGCCAGCTCCAGCTTCACCTTCACCTGGTATCTTGGGTTGTGCGCGTACTGTTTCCCCTGCTGTACCTGTCTCGATAGGTGCTTTTGGAATTGGTGATGTTGGCATAGGAGGTGCTCCTGTGGCAACGACTGCTTCTGCTTCTGTTCCAGCGCCAGCGCCAGTTTCACCTACTTTTGCTCGATTGAGAGCGTTTATACGTTCAATTTCGGCTGCAACTTTTTCGCTTTCGGCGACTTTTGGAGATATAATGCTTGGTTGATTAACAGAAAGTGTTGCGTCTATGGCTCCTGGGCTTGACACTGGTGTTACAGCTGGAACACCAGCTGTAAGTCTTCCATGCACTGAAGGAGTGGGGATTCCCCTTCCAGCAGCTTCTCGCCTTATTAATTCTTGTATTGCGGCTGATTCTGTCATACTTTCTTCGCGCATAATGTTTTGAATCGCTTGTTTCTCGAGTGCTCTAGCCTCAGCTCCCAACCCCCTTGCCGCGAGATTTTTGCCTGCTTGGCTAAGCAATTCACTTTCGACAACCATTGCTCTCAGTGGGACCATTGCAGATCCAAGCAGTAGCGCGAACATCAACAGGCAGTGTGCCAACCGAGGTTGTGCTTGTCGCATACATTTCTTCATAAAAAAGCTCCTATTTTTTGAGTTATATATTCCAAACCTATCTATTTTCACTGTATCATAAACATATTACGACAATCAATAGAATTAAATTCAATTTGCAAAATAAAATTAAAGAGGGTGGTGAAGAAATAAAAAACCGGCTGGAACTATTTCCAACCGGCTCGTACATTCACATCATCACGTGGGTATATAACCTATTCTATTTTTTCTATTTTCCTACTTTTCCCCGTTTGCAAAAGATACTTGTGCTGCTGCGCAGTTCTTTCATATAAATCTTTCTTGCTCTGAGCAAGCTCAGCTGTTCGTTCAGCTTCAAGAGCTCTGGCATGTTCCGTCTCCTCAGCCTTTCTTAGTGCACCAAGTCTCTTTTTATAGAGCTTACGATCTTTTTTTTGATTCACTTTGTTCAATTCTGCCTGGGATTTTTTTAGTTCTTGTGCAGAGGCCCTTTGGGCGTCGACAGCTTTTCTCGCTGCTTTGTGTGCTCGTCCAAGCTCTTGTGCAGAGTTTACAATTTTCTGAGCAGATTCTACTTGGTCTCGCGCCTTCTTGAGAGCAGCTGCTTTTTCTGCTGTCGTTTTATATGGTTGCTGCGGCGCATCATCCAATGCTCTCTGGGCAGATCGTAACTCTCTTGCAGCATTATTAGCAGCTTTTTCGGCATAAACAGCATCGCGCGCTTCATCAAGAAGTTGCGTCGTTGCCTGGACCTCTTCAGTTGCCTTTTCTAATAATTGTTGAGCATCGTTTACACCAACGTGTGCCTCTTGAGCAGTTGCAAGATTTTTCGCGGCCTCTTTTTGGGCCGCTAGAGCCTGTACAGCATCTTTTTCTGCGTGAGCGACTTCTGTGGCTACCGCTGCCTCTCGAGCTGTGCGTTGGGCATACAGTAATTCACTTTCTGCCGCCGGTCTTTCCCATCGAGTCAATTTGGGGTTTTTTAACTGTTTTCGAGCTTGCGTGAGTCTTGCCAGGGCGGTTTCTTGGGCCTGGACAGCTTCTTGAACGGTCATTTCGGCTTCTTGAGCAGCTGTAAGCTCTTTGGTTGGAGCAAGATGTCCTGTTCTTTCTGGTGCTGGTGGTGCGCTTGTTGCGCGCTCAATTTTTAAAGCGTACAATTTTTCTGCCGCAGCTTCTTCTGATATATTTGGGGTTTCTTCCCTTATTTTGATGAGATCTCGTGCATCTTCTGCTGCTTGTTCTTCAAAGCTTGCACCGGTACTTACGACCGCTTCTTCACCGCCATGTTCGACGATTTGTCTGGTCAGTATATTAGCTGCGTCCATTGCTCCCAATGGGACCATCACCGGTCCACGTATGATTATTATTCCCAACAGGCGTATAAATATTCGCATACATTTCTTCAAGAACAGCTCCTTTATGTTTTTATGTTTCAGGTTTTCAGGTGATATATTCTAAACCGATCCATTCTTACTGTACCACAAACACTTTACTATCTGTCAATAATGTTAGATTCGATGTGGCAAAGTAAACCGTGGTAGGGTGGTCAGTGGGTAAGAATTTTCATACGACCAAAGCAGCGACCCAGACTTCCCCCGTCGCCAAGCCCTTCGACAGAGCTCAGGAGTAAACGCGGCGGGCAGGCTAATGGGAAGCTTTTTAGGGAAGTTCCTTGATTTTGTACAAAACCGCAGTGCCATCGGCAGTCTTATTAAACGTTACTCCTGCAAGAATAATCTTTTTGGTTTTTAGTATCTCGTACGGCTCCCAGTAACGTTTTTCTTCGATTTGTTTCAAAGCAATTTCTGGGGTACTGTTTCTTTTGAATTCAACAACAAAAGTATACCTTGTTCCTTCCAGCAACAGATCCATAAAACCTTCTTCTGTTGCTACTTCAGTTGCTGGACGTTGACCAAAAAGAACGCATATCATAAAAAATACTTGTTGATAAAATTTTTCTAGGTCAACCCTAATGTTATGGGGGACTAGTTTTATGAAATCTTGCATATGCTTGCAAAAAAGACCCAGATCATCGGCTATAAGCGCCTTACGAAATCTGTCACCAAATTCGCCAAAGTTTTCAGGTGTTATACCACCAATAAACTGCATGATCTGTTCGGTCATGGAGTAGCGCACCTCTTCATTTGGATAAGCTACTTTATATCCACGCTTGTTTTCATCATAATCTGATGCAAATGTCAGGTAACCAGTTTGCAGAAGAAGGGTTCTGTAATTTTGATAGTATAAATCGAGTGTAAACGAGTCGAGGTTTGATTCTGCAAAAAACGAACCTTCAATCATCTCAATATCAGCTGCAATGAGCGGATTTTTCTCAATAAACTTGATCAAAAATATTGGTGTTCCACTGGTAAACCAGTAGTTACGCAAATTAAGTTTTGTTAAGCAATTATGCAATGAAAACGGATTGTAAACCTTAAGATTGCTGTCTGTAAATCGATACCCGTTATACCATGTTTTCAATATCTGACGAGTTTGTGGATAATTTTCTTGACGATCATCTGCAAAAACTTGAATGTGTTCTGTTAGATACCGATCAATTTCTTGATCGGTATAACCCACAAGAGCTGCTGCTCGTTTATCATTGGTTATATCTTCCAAATTATTAAGATCAGAAAATAGCGCAACTTTAGAAAATTTGCTTACACCCGTAATAAAAAGAAAGTGAACATCCCTATCTACTATATCTCCCTTGAGAGTTCCATAAAAATTTCTTAACTCAACACGTACAAGCTCAATCTGATCTGGTGTATCAATAAGATCAACAATAGGTTTATCATACTCATCGATGATAATAACCACTGGGCCAAACTTACTTGCGAGTGCATTTATAAGCTCAGCAAACTTTTCTTTGAGTTGTTGCTTAACAAGAACCAAGCCATCTGCTTTGGCGCGATCATCGAGCGCGCTATGCAAACCTTGTATCAAAGCATCAGTGTTTTTATGACTAATTCGGCTAAAGTCAAATCGAATAATAGGCCGAGTTACCCACTCATAATCACTCTGGCCAATCCACAAGTCCTGAAAAAGTTCTTTGCGACCACTAAAGATGGCATCAAGAGTCGAACAAGTTAGCGATTTGCCAAAGCGACGGGGGCGTGAGAAAAAGTAGCGACCTCGACCGCGCTTCACAAAATTGTAGATGTATTCTGTTTTATCAACGTATAACGTATGAGGGTTTATAAGCTCACTAAATGTTTGCTCGCCAATCGGTAACTTTTTCACAGCGCTCTCCTAAATTTTATCCACTAATCGCTCCATGTACTTAATCACCTGTGTACTATTATAATGAAATTATGAAAAGTTGCTGCACTTATTGAATTACTCTTGTACCAGATTAGAAGTAAAAAACCGGCTGGAAATAGTTCCAGCCGGTAAGTATGCCCATTTATTTTGAATTCTCTAATTACCTGGTGGTGTTGTAGCAGCTGGCGCTTGTGTGACATTTGTTGCGGGAGCAAATTGTTGTCTAGGCTTCACATTAACCTCTGTAGTTCCTAGAGCTGCTGTATCTTGTATTGTTCCTGTGCTCTCTGTAATGTCTGTTGTAGCAGCTTGGGACGTTGCACCAACATCTTGGCCTGTTGCAGTATTTTGTGCTGCTTGTGCTGTATCTATTATAGCAGCAGGTGTAGCAGGTGCTTGAGGCGTTTCTGTAATTTGTGTTACGCCTGTGGTACTTGCTGTACCAGTCGTACCTGCTGTGCCCGTTGTAGCAGGAGCCTGTCCGGCAGATCCTGGGGCGGCTGTAGTTTGTACTGTACCTGTTGTATCTGCTGTGCCCGTTGTATCCTGTCCTGCGGGAGCGGCTGGCGAAGAATCGTCTGAGGTTGCTTCTATCACTATGCCAGCACCGAGAAGTGTTGCTACTGTTGCGCCTACGCCGATTATCAGCTTTTTATTTTGTTGAAAGTAAGTTTTCTTACTCTCAGCCAACTGAGCTGCTTTGTTTGCAGCGTCTTTTGCATTGGCTACCTTGGTTTGAAGACTCTTGAATTTAGTAAGAGCTTTATCATGTTCCTTTGGATTAGCTCCTTGATCAATTTGCGCCAAATCTGTTTCTGCTGTTTTTAATTCAGCCTCAGCAGCTTTTTGTGCATCGAGAGCTTTTGTAGCAGCTTTTTGAGCTTGGCCAGCCTCAGTTGCCAAGTTTACATTTTTTTTGGCAGCTCCTACTTTTTTACCTGCCGTATTTATTGCATCTGTCTTTTGTTGAGGCGTTTTATATGTTGCTGCTTTTGCTTGATTCAATTCTGCTTGAGCTGTGTCTAGATCTTGTGCGGCAGCTTTTTGCTCCAATGCAAGTTCTGCAGAAGCTTGTTTGACTTTAACGCCTTCGAGGGCTGCCTTTGCTTCTGCAGCAGCTCTTTGAGCTGCGTTAGCTTCATTAGTTATCCTGTTTGCCTCACCTTCAGCACGCCTTAATGCATCTTCTGCTGCTGGTTTTTCTAATGAACCGGCGGGTTGCTTCAATAATGAACGCAATTTCTCTCCAGTTGTATTCAATTCATTGAACCGATCTTGAGCCTCTCGTAGATTTTTCATTGCTTTGTTTTGGGCAGCTACAGCATCTGCAGCAGTTTTTTCAGCGTTTGCAGCAGCTCGTTCGGCTTCTTTTAGTGCTACTGTTTCATCAGCTTGGCCAAACATTGTCTGTATTCCCTCTAATGTTTCAGCTTCTTGTTGTGCGGCTGCTCTAGCTTCTTGGACCGCTTTAGCATCTGTAGCCGCTTGTTTAGCTACTTGAGCTTCTTGAGCTGCTTTTGCAGCAGCTTGTTCAGCTTCTCTGGCTGCTTTGGCAGCTTGTTCGGTTGCTGCAGTTGCCTCTTTTGCGTATTTTTCAGCGGCCGGGACCAACTCCTCTGAACCGAAAGTTCCTTTAATAGTTGCTAGCCTGTTCTCGGCCATTTTCTTTTCTTGTAGAGCAGCTTGTTCGGCTGCTCTAGCTTTTGCAGCCGCATTTTCTACTTCTGTAGCTTTGTCGGCAGCTACTTTAGCTTCGCGAGCAGTTTTTGCGGCCGTTTTAGCTTCTTGAGCAATTTGTTTGGCTGCTTGAGCTTCTTGAGCAGCTTGTTCGAGTAGAGCTAATTGTTCTGCAGCTTGAGCCGCCTTAGCAGATTGACGAGCAGAATTTCTGGTTGCTTTAGCTGCATTAGATACTTTTCGCGATACTGCAGCTCTTTGTTTTAATGCGTCAAACTTTGACGATACCCTATAGGCGATATGTTGATCCGTCGCAGCAGCGTATGCGGCTTCGCTTTCGGCTTTTTTGGCAGCTGTTTCAGCTTCTGTCGCAGCTTTTTCTGCAATATTAGCTTTTTCAGCAGCAGCTTTGGCTAATTGAGCTTCTTTGGCAGATGCTTCGGCAGCTTTAGCTAATTTAGTTTTTCCTCGTACCAAATTTGCAACTGCTTGTTTTATTTCATATATCTGATCTGCTGCCCTATTGGAGAGAGTCCTTACTGGGGGGGCCTCTCCTGGAGTGCGTCCTAGAAGCTTGTTTGCTTTCACTGATTCAACTTTGCCCGTTAAAGTCTCTGCTGCGACTTCGGTTGGCTTTGTTGCAGCAGTTGGTACATCTGGAGTCTTTTTAGTTCCGAACACATCTGTAAATTTTTGCTTTACTTGTTCGACAATTTGGGTAACTTGTTGCCCTGGCGTAAGTTTCCCTTTCGGTTTAAGTGCCTTTGGCGTTCCAGCGGCTGCTTCTTTTTCCAAAAACACAGCTCTTTCTGCTGCTGCCCGTGTAGCACCCTTACCCATCCGGTTTTGGATTGCTGCTTCATCTGCTTCGGCTGCTTTTCGAGCTGCTATTTCTGATGTCGCAGCTTCTCTGGAGATGTTTTTTTTTGCCATCATATCTACGATTTCTTGCTCTGCTTCTTTGGCTACTTGCTCAGCCAGTGCTTTTTTTACTGCGGCTGCGGCTGCCTCCGCAACCACTCCTGTGTCTGGTGCTTTCAATCGAATCATTATTGATCCAAGCACAAGTGCTAACACCACCAGGCATTTAAATTGTCGTATACATTGCTTCATAAAATCTCCTTAAACTACCAAACAACGTGTAACATAAATTTTTTATCTTTTGAGCGCATCTTTTGTGGCTGCTGCTTGAGCTGCTTTTTTAGTAGCAACTTTTGCTTGTGCTTGAGCTCCTGCTTTAGTACCTGTTTTTGCTCTTGCTTTGGTTCTTGCTTTGGTTTCTACTTTTACGTTTTCTTTTTCTTGTGCTTTTTCTTGTGCTTTTTCTTTTTGGACGCCTGATTTTTTTATGTGAGGGGCTTTTTGAATTTTTAGTTTTGTTCCTACTTTTTCTGCCAGAACGCCATCGTCACCTTTATGATAAATCTCGCCATGAGACGTAATAAAGATTGTGCCAACCGCATTGACTGCAACATTCAGAACACCATGTGCTGGTTTATCATCAGCCCCCAGGAGTTGGACCCAGCCGTTATTGTTGTGACGATACAGATTTCCTTGATAGGTTCCATAAATATAATTTTGCGTACCAACGGCAACATGGTCGAGTTTGATGCCCGCCATTGCATACCAGGCATTCTTGCCGCCATACACATGGGGTATGTAATTATCGTCAATTGCTACAACAAAGCCATCAAGTCCAACGCTTACATAGATGCCATCAACCATAGGTTTCCATGTATTCGTGTGGGTATCGAGTTTATAGATCATTCTCGTCTCAAGATTGGCCGCCCAGATGTTATCTTCGTTCCCAACAGCAATATAATCGAGCCCTAAACGTTTTGTGAGGTATTTAATGACGGTCTTAGTTTTTTTATCAAAACGACGTGCATGCCCAACGGGAATGACAACGAACTGTTTTTTATCCCAATTATAACGGTACGCTTGACCAGGAGCATCAAGAATTAACAGTTCGCCATCAGATGAAATAGCGACCGATCGTATTCGATTGATTATTGTGCCGTGAGTATCTTGCACGGTTATTGCCTCCCACTGGTCTGCAGCGTGTGTTTCAGGATTTTCAGCAGTCTTGTTGTCATTGTAACGGAGAAGATGGGTGCCTCCCGGGGCAACACACCAGGCTTCAAGTGCTCCGTTACGGCTACCGACCGAGATGCTTCCTGTTTTTTCACCTGCATCAGTAAAACCCGCAGGAATATTGATTACTTGTTGTAATGTAGGATCTAATTCTGCTGGTAGAGCGTGTAGTAGTAGAGAGGGTTCACTATCTTTTGGTGCATCAACTTCTTCAACATCATCTCCCGCAACTTGTACGAGCACTCGTGCAGACCGTTGTTTTTGTGCGGCTTTTCTCATCGCTCGTTTATTCATAGCTTGTTTAATAGCGGCTTGCTTGTTACGATGCGCCAGAGCATGTGCCTGGCGTCTCTGTTGGTGCTCTTGGTGAATTGCAGGCGTTAGCGTATTGTCCGGGCGAATTTTTTCTTCATAGCGCGAAGCGCCTTTGTGCGGAGCTTTTCGTATGGTGATTTTGGGCACGTTACGTCGAGCGTGCAAGGCGCCAACTTTTGCGGAATTTATTGGTTTTTTTGGTATAACGGTTTCGCCAGCGGGCTCATGAACTGGTTGAGCTTGAAGAGCTGCAGTTCCCCAGCTGAGCACGAGTGCCAAGACCACCAAGACCAAGCGATATTGTGCAAACAGGTCGTGTGACTGTCGCATAAACTTTTTCATACACGTCTCCTATTGTGTAACTTCTTGCGTAACATTAGTAGTGTGTGGTGTAACTTCTTGTGTAACGTTAGTAGCTGGTGGTGTTATAACGACTGGTGTAACTTTTGGTGTAACTTCAGTAGCTTGTTCTGTTATAATGACCCCATCTTCGCCCTTATTAAAGATGTTCCCGCCAAAATCAGTAATAATTATTGAGCCTGCAGCATTGACGTCAATTTCATTAATGCCCATAGCGGGTTTGCCATTAGTGCCCATAATTTGTTTCCATGCGTTCTTGGTGTACTGCCAGAGTGTGCCCTGAAAAGAGCCATAGATATAATCTTTACTTCCCACAGCTATGTGATCTAATTTTGTTCCCGGCATTGCATCCCATGTGCCTTTGCCTGTGTACACCATGGGTACAGCGTTTGTGTCAATGCCAATAACGGTACCATCAGCGCCTGCGCTGACACGAGTGCCATTGGTGCTCGGTTCCCAGATATTAGTTGTCGTGTTAAATTGATAAATAATATTGCTGGTTGCATCAACACCCCAGATATCACTCTTACTACCAACAGAGACGTAACTGAGTGCCAATCCATTAGTGGTTTTTGTAAATGCGCTTTGCTTTGCATCATATTGATATGCGTTACTTATGGGAAGTGGCGTAAAATTTTTCTTATCCCAATCATATTTGTATACAATCCCTTGGTTATCAATGATCATCAGTTCACCATCTGATGAAACGGCTACAAAAACCAGCCCCTTGGCTTGATTATCTTGCGTTGGTACGACGACTTTGCCTGTATTGTCGAGTGTTGGTGCTATGGCTGTGCCTTGATTATCGACTGTTGGTACGACGACCCACGGGTTTTTTGCTTGAGTTTGTGTTGCATCGTAATTGAGTAATTGCGTTGCATCTGCTGAGATGGTCCATGCTTGGAACTGACCATCGCGACTTCCACATGCAACACAGAATGTCGTGCCCGTTTCGGGAGTAAAGCCGGCAGGAAGATTATTGACAAATACGGGTAGTGCACCAGTTTCATCTCCCGGGGCGGTTGTAAACCAAGCAGCTTGGCCGGTTAATTCTGCTTCTGATGTTGTGCCTTGATACTCTTCTTTGCCATATTCTATAGCGCCTGTCATTGCTCCTCCTAAGGCTCCCAAGGCAACATTACCAGCGCCTTGGTGCTCAGAAATGCCTGTTCCGACAGCTTCGCCTGCTTTTACGGCTGCCATGACCGCTTGGCTGGTTCCCTTTCCCCCACCCCACGGCGTTGCCACTGAGGTTAAGCGTGCAGCGCCTTCAAACCCTTCAGCAACATTACCCGTTTTTATTGCTTCTGCAATATTCTCGCCCCCCGTAATAGCCTCATTGACGCCCACCACTTGAGCTGCGCCCATGCCTAATTTTTCCCACGCTGCAGTATCTTTACCTTGGCTTGTCACAAGATCAGATACCCCATAACCCATAGCTTCAGCGCCTCTAACAACAGCACCCT
>Ga0207075_1056_pt1 | contig 21465 bp, 20 predicted proteins | sample Alteio_BWMinHeat_64_FD_153587 | JGI IMG/M metagenome (GOLD analysis project Ga0207075, IMG submission 153587) | Enriched cells from forest soil in Barre Woods Harvard Forest LTER site, Petersham, Massachusetts, United States -... | ecosystem: Environmental > Terrestrial > Soil > Temperate forest >... | reverse complement strand
AGTATTCACGCGCTTATTGCTCGAGATAGGCGTGCGGAAGAGCCTCGAGTTTCTTTAATTCCAATGTTTTCATGTGTACCGTTGGTTTTAAACCCTGGAATAACTGGCGTAGATGTATCAGATGAATTTTCAAGAAGTACAAGAGATATCAGAGATACAAAAGCTCTTATGCGCGAAGAAAAACAATCGCATCCAAAAGACATACGATCGTATGCTGGTCGTGAACGAAGTGGGAAAAAAAATAAGAAAAATAATTCTTCAAAAACATGTATGCAGCGTCGGGTAGAAGACGTTCTAGTATCGTATATTGCACACGAGGTTCCTGGTCACATTGCTGAAAAACTTGTAATCAAAGTTATGAGCGATGCTGAAAAAATGGCAGAAAAAAAAGTTGTTAGCGTTAAAGATCTTGCAAAACTTATTATTGCTGGAATGCCCGATATAAGACCATTTAATCAAATAGTGTGGAACGATTTGCCCGCTGATACGATACATGATTTTATTACAGAACTTAATAGCCGTGGTGATGCTATGAGAGGGCAGGAGGTTATACTTTTTGTTTTTGATCAAATCAAAGAAATTTTTGGTGGTCAGAAAATACTTTTGGTGAGTGATGATCAAGATGAGCTTGATGATGAGTTAGTATCTGATATGAAAGAACTTGCTTTGTCGGACGATAATTTCTCGGATGCAAGAACGGTTGGACATCCAAAAAGTCGTGGACTTTGTAATCGTATACATCAAAAAAAACATAAAACAAAACGAACTGAAGGTACAAAGAGATCTAAATTTCTTAGGCATGCGTACAATGATAAAAAAAATAAAAATACTGAGCATGATTGGTGCGTTAACGTGAGTTAGTGAGTTAGTCGTTTTTTAAATACGACCAAAGCAGCGGAAACCTCGCATTGGCCTATTCATGTGCCGCATAAATGCTTGCATTATCTCAGATGAAGCGATTGTATGTTGTAACAAACCCATGAAGAAGAATTTTTTACCTGCTCAATAAACTTACGATTTTTGAGATTACCCATTGAGACCAATGCATAGTAAATTTTTTTTCGATTGATTAATTGTGCAAGCCTTCAGGCGGCATTTGGTTAGGCCAATGCGAGGCTTCCGCTGCTTTGGTCTATATATTGAATAAAAAAAGAGAAGCGGAGCAATTTCTCCCCCGCTTTTCTTTGTTTTAAATTATTAATTTCGCGATACGTCTTTAATCAAATCAAACCACCCACATTCTTTTGCAAAGTCGGTTTTAGCATACGAGCCATCGATAAATCCTTGTGGAAAGTAAATAGAAAGACCTCGCGCTCGCCCAAGGTTTTTACCGGCAACATTTGCAACAACTGCTTCTTCGATCAGTCGCATGCTTAATGTTAGCGAATTTTTTAGGTCTTTGACTTTATTTGAAAGTTGTGGCGATTGAACATCGAGGTGTTTTTGTAGCTCTGTGTAAAACGAATGTAAATCGATGTAGTTTGCAGCACTAAATTGTAAGCATGATGAACGTGCTTTTTTAATAGCGTCGTTCATGACATTTTTATTTTCGCTCTGACATGTTCGAATCTTGTTTACGACATTGTCGATACTGTCTTTAACAATGTCCATGCGTGCAAGGTTGATTGCTGATTGGGTATAAAAATTGATCTTTTCTTTATAAAAGACTTCATATGAATGTACGATATTTTGGGCGACTTGGACAGGGGTTACTCTATTGTTTGCAATCATACTTAAGAACGTCAGATAGTTCCAACCGTTAGCAAGCTCAACTTCTTGTGATCCAACAAAGTAGTCAGCATAATGCCGTGCAAGATAACCAACTTCGACCATGGCCATCAAGCATGCGTCCATGCCCAATAAATCAATTTTTTTATTTTTTAATATCGTCGTTTTGATTTCGCCCAGGGCCTGAACAAGCGCTTGGTTATCCATGTATGTTCTGCTGTGCTCGTTAAATAAAATGCCTCGATTGAAATCATTATTCTCAAGATTTTCAATATTTTCAGCAATAAGTTTCGTGAGCTCTTCGCTCAAGATCTCTTCAAGTTTTTCATTTTTAACAAGATCGCGTGTGTTGGTAATTGTCGCATCAAGGACATAATCGGTCGTTACCCCCTGGATTTGAATTTTTTGGGCTTCTTGCATAATGTCAGCATCAAGTGGAAATACACCACTTTTTGCCCAAGGGCGTGATTTCCCCCACATAGGGTCAAGAATACCGATGCCATGATTCCATAAAATTAAAGAATATTTTTGTGCTGGAAACTTATTAACTGCCCAACCCATTGAATCAACAAGGTCCTTAGCGCTGTTCCCATCGGTTTCGATAGGTAAGCAGACGTCGAGTACCATTTTGCCTTTTTCTACTTTATAACGCCATACCCCGGGCTGGTTAGGCTGATGCCATTCAACCAAAATATTAAGATTTTGATTCGACCCCACTGCCGCCATATCATTAAAGTTTTTATAGGCAAATGGGCTAAGATTATTGTTTGCTTGTACAAAAACGAGCACGGTCCAATCGGCGGTTGCTGTAAGCGAAAAATTTTGTGTAAGTGTACAAAACCCAAAAAATAAAAGCGCTAAAAATTTTGCAGAAATGCCAGAAACGCGACGAGCATGTCGCATGTTATTTGACTTCATACCTTTTCTCCCCAAATAGTGTCTTAAAATCTAGTTTTTACATAGTTTTTGGGCTTATACCCTAGTTTTAAGCTACAGAAATAGGAGGAAAAAAGTCAATCATAATATTTTTATTTGTCAATTATGTTTAAAGTTGGGCAAAGAATCAGCGTTTGTTTGCGCTATTATTTTTACAAAGCTTGCGTTAATTTAAGCCGTTGCGAACGTTCTCTATCTTTCTGCTTTCATTGATTTGCCAGACATCTATATTCTTCTTGCCCAAAATATCGCCGGCTGCTTTTGCTATAAAACCATCTTTCTCAGCAAAGCATGAACCAAGACTCTCTGCTGGGGTTTCGAGCTTACCGGTGAAATAATGGACCCCTTCCTGAGCGCCTGGGAAATAAAAGCCGTAGGTATAATAAAAGTTTTCGTCTTTGCCGCCGCCTTTGTACCCCTCAGGTTTCCACCCAAGCCCATTTTCGCCATTCAGAGCTGTTGTATATTCGCCATGTTCGGCAAAGTATGCTTGCTGAGCTGTGTGTAAAGAAGCAAGGATGATAGAAACTTCTGTCTGCCGAGCTTTTGCCTGATATGTAAAGTACTGAGGTATAGCGATTGCCGCCAGAAACGCAATTATTGCAACGACGATCATTAATTCGATGAGTGTGAAAGCTTTATGGACTTTGGTAATCATGTAATCCCTTCCCAATAGACTGTTATTTCAAGATTATAGTAATATTATTTTTTCATAGATACCATATGTCGGGCAAGTTTATTGAAAATAAAAGCTTTTTTGTTGCTGTGATTACCATCTTGAGATCTCAAGATGGTAAGATATCAAGATCTTTGCTTTTGTCTCTTTGTTTGGGTAAAGTTGTGGCCAGTGTTTTAATAGTAAAATTTATGAGCGAAAGATAAGTATGAGTTATAGGTTCTTTTTTATGACTATTTCGATTTTTTTGTTTGAAAATTTGTCTGCTATGAAATTAGAAAAACCAGAACAGAAGTTTTTTTGTGTAAAAGATAGCTTGCATGCGGCTCTCTTTATTGAAGCGGTACAAGGTCTTGCCAATACAAAAATTAGAACGGCTCGCGAGGTATTGCAAGAAAACCCCACTGCTTCCAGAGAAGATTTTGATCGTTATCATGCAATAGCATATGGAAAAACGAACAAAGAGGATCTTAAGCGTGAAAGAGATAGGACTTTTGAGAAAATATCGCTTGTTACAGTGTTTAAACAACGAGCCCACAAGCTTATTGCAAAATTTGAGATGGACATAAAAGAGTATTGGGCAACATGCGCATCAAGTGTTGAACGGATTGATTTCTATCAAGCGCGTTTTCATGAACTTTTCGAAAAATTATACCTATTAAAGTTAGAATGTGAGCCTGTACAAGAAGTTTGGACGGTACAAAGAGCAGATGGAACTGTTATGAAAACATCTGATTTTGAGAAAAAACTAAGATTAGACGAAAAAAGAAAGAAAAGGGAAGAATGGTGGGCACTAGAAATGGCTTGCGACTGTAATTGGTATCCATGTGAGCATCGTGGTTATGAAGATTTAGAATAGTGTGTAGTAAACGCCCCAAGACTTTTTCCTGGCAAAAAAAGAGGACGATATTATCCTGGGAATTAATTTGAGTAAAGAAATAAACTGAAACAAGAGAGAGAAAATAAATATAAAGAAGGAGAAGAATGATGACAGAAATTGTCAAAAAAATATTAGGTTTTTTTGCATGTTGCGCTGTTGCAACGGTGAGTAATAGTGCTGCGATGCTTGACCCAGACTATGAATCAAAGGGCCCAGCTGCTCAAGAAACAATAGTAACAAGTAGTATTGCTCCAGAGCTTGAAAAATTTAAAGACAAAACCAGGGTCCTGATGCGACATATTGAGCTTGTAGCCTGGCAAATGCTTGAAAAGTCAACCAAGCAAGAAGGTTTAGCAGCGCGTATTATTGCTGAAGCAACAAAAGATAGCAAGAACAAAAAAGATTGGCACGCAGAGCTCGATAAAATTGCTGATAAAGATTTTGTAAAAAAAGTAACAGCGCTTGAAGAAGAGGCAAAAAAGACGCATTTAGGGGAAGCAATTACGTCAGAACAAGGTGCAGAAGATGCTGTGCGTGCATACACAAGCATGGTTCGCAATGGAGTTGAAAAGCTTGTAAAAGAGCACAAAGCACCTCTGAAAAAAGCACTTGAGGTGCCTGAAATACCAGAGAGAAGATCTTCAGAATCAGTTGCAGGAAGAGAGATTGATGCTGAGGTTTTTTTTAGGTCTGGGGACACAGACACAGAATAGTTGTTTATTTGATTATGATAATCTGGCCAAGACAAATTTTAATTAACGTACTGGAGAAGGAGTATTGTTATGAAAAGATTAGTAATATTGTTGGGCTTGTTACTAGGTGTTGAACATCTTGCAGCTATGACAGATGACGTTTCTATGACAGATGCTGATGAAGTTAAGGGGGCTGTTTCTGTAGTTTGGGGTATACCAATTGTAGATGATCCAGAAGCGATGGATGTTGTAGGTGCTGTGAGTGACCACGATTTGGTTGAGCAAATTTTGGCAATAGCACAATCAATGGCAAACAGAGCAACGCAGACTGCTTTACTGTATCAGAATACTCCCCCGGCTTTAGTTCCTATGAATAGAAGAGTTCGAGGTATATTTTTGAGGTCAATGCAATCTGCCAATCAACACAATAACATGAGGTCTTTTAAGCGCCTGCTTGCCAGAATATCCAGTGAAGATACAAAAAGAGACATAACAGAATTAGAAAGGCAGCTGCGTCAAAGTTTTTTTCGACACGAACAGTATCTTTCGGTGCAAGAAGCGATTACAGCAGTTCAAGCGTTTTATGCCCAGATGATTGCTGGGATAACAGGATTATTATAGACCTAAAAAAATACTAAAGGAACTGAGCATATGTTTTTGGGTATTATTCTTATGATTATGGTGAGCATGTCATCGCTAGGTGCAATGCTGGAACCTAGTACAATTGATGCGGTTGGAGAAGATAATTTATCAGGTGGATGGGTTGTTGTATCACCTATGATATCTCGAGAAAATGTTTTTTATTATGCAGCAGTTATTACAATGGTTAAAACATCTAGTACGTTATTCAAGCCAAAGATTAGTGCTTTTTGTGACGGAGAGAGAATAAAATTTAAAGGTCAATCCTATAGATCTGCTGATTACAAAGCATCTTGTGAAGTGTTTAAAAAAGAGATATGGGCGTTGTATGAAGAATTAAGCCACAAATTATTATTAGATGCTATAGGTGATATAAAAGATTCAGATATGCGCGATGCGGTTACTATTGGTGCAAAAAAAGCATTCGAGCAGTGGCTTAATCGCATGATAACAAAGTATTATACGAAGATTTGTATGGAATATGTTCGTGATACAGTGACAGAATGTAATCAAATATTAGCAGGCATGCGCGTGCGTGATGCTGCTTAACGGATTATACGAGAAATTTGGTGATCAGGGCTTAGGAGGGCGTTATATGAAATTATGTGTGCGTGTATTTGTGCTGTCTGTGCTTGCAAGTTTGTATATGAGCTCTGGGTTTATGATGACCTCCAGTGTCGCTGGAAATACACAAAGTAAAGCAGATGAAACGGTTGTTGCAAAAACAGAAGCAGAGCAAGCAAAAGCCTGTATGTTTGATGCTCCTGTCAAAGACGCAAAATATAATCGCCTCAAACATTTGTGTATACAGGTGACACAAACTTTTTTTGCGGATAACAAGAGGGATTTACGAGAAAAATTTTCTCAAGATTCATATATACAGGGTCTTAACAAAAGAATGGACGATCCTGCGTATTCCATTCTGGCAGAATTTTCAAACCTACAAACGCAGTTTGATGTCATATTTGCTGATGAGGCTTTTGCCGATATTGTTTGCCAGGAGATTCGGGAGATCTTAATTGATGGGCAGGTGATTGGATTACTTGATCTGATTATTGCTGATCGCAAAAAAATCTTGCGTGATCAAGGGGTGCCGTCAGAAGAGATAGAGTCTCTCGTTGAAGCGTTTCAGAATTAATGTTTTTATTTTGAATAATAAGTTTTTGATAAAAAAATCCCAATTAAAAATTCTGGGAGTTGTAATGAAGTTATGGCTGTTAATTTTTTTGATGGTTGGGTCTCATGCGGTATGTCTTGAAGCGATGAAGTGTAAAACAGAGAGAAAAAAGGCTTCCCAGCATACTACGGTAGGTGCTACAGCCATTGGTCTTGATAACGACCTAAAGCTCGCAAATCAGTGTTTAAAAATTGTGACGGCTATGCAGGACAGCGCTACAAAAGCTTTTGATGAGATTAAAACAATAGAAAGCCAAGCGATCAGAGGTCCAGGTCTAAACAGGCCTGGTGATGTTGGGCGTATTAAACATACATTATGTGTAGATATGCGAAAACAGTACTGCAAATTCAAATTACAGGTTTCCAAAATTGGTAATACAGAGGTACAAGAAAGACTTCTTGCGATGGGTAAGCAATTGTATGGGAAATTGTATGGTGAGGATGATGGAGGTAAAGAAGAAATTGATACTGAGTAAGTACTATGTGCCCAGGGTTCCTGTGACAATTAAACATAAAAAAATCCCGAAGAAATTCGGGATTTTTTTGTTTTATTATTTACGAAAATTTGTGAAATTTGTGGTTTATTCGTAGCCAATTTTTTCAAGTTCTTGCGCCAGTTCAGGCCCACCAGAGCGTACGATTTTTCCGTCTTGCATAACATGCACAAAGTCAGGCGTAACGTAATCAAGAATTCTTTGATAGTGCGTAATGAGCAGAAACGAAGTTTCTGGATTTTCAGCTCGAATTGAGTTGATACTATTACAAACAATACGCAGTGCGTCGATATCAAGACCCGAGTCAATTTCGTCCAAAATCACAAGCTTTGGTTCAAGTACGGCGAGTTGCAACATTTCTGAGCGCTTTTTTTCACCGCCAGAAAACCCAACGTTTACCGGACGTTCGACAAAACTCAAGTCTATTTTTAAGAGTTCAAGCTTTTTGGCAAGGTGATGGGCAAATTCTTTGAGTCTTAATTGTTTTGGAGTTCCATCATGTAACGCGTTATACGCTTGGCGTAAAAAGTCTTTCAGGGGGATGCCTTCTATTTCAAGTGGATTTTGCATTGCAAGAAATAAACCAAGTTTTGCTCGCTTGTCAGGAGATAGTTCGTTTATTAATTGGTCACAAAACACAATTTCTCCGCCCGTAATGATATACCGAGGATGACCCATGATCGTATACGATAACGAGCTTTTTCCAGAGCCGTTTGGTCCCATGATTGCATGTACTTGACCAGGTTTGATGGTCAACGAAATACCATTCAAGACCTTCTTGTCTTCAATAGAAACTTGTAAATTACGAACCTCGAGCAAATTGTTCACAACGTCACCTTAAATATTATCTTGTCATCCTGAACTTGTTTCAGGATCCAAGCCCTACGATCTGTTTATTTAAAAATGTATGGTTTTGATGAAGAAAAATTTCTTATAGAACCCCTCTTAACACAGTTGTAAATTCAAGTATACAAGACAAGTATACAAGAATGGTAGGGGGTTTGCAAGGCGCTTGCATGTCAAGGCAACCAACTTAAAAAGATAGCCCAAAAAGAGGACCTAAAAAAAAGAGGACCTAAAAAGAGAGAGAGGCCATCTAGATTCAGATAGCCTCTCTCAAGAATGCAGTTCGAATATTATTTTCTATAATCGCGTCTATAATCGTCACGTCTATAATCGTCATCGGAATCCATGTTATTGCCCACTGCACCACCAACAACGCCGCCTGCAACAGCACCGATAGCAGCACCGGTTCCACCACCAGCAAGGCCACCAATAAGAGCGCCTGAGCCAGCGCCAACGAGAACGCCGCCAACAGTGTTTTCTTGTCTTGAGCACCCGGACACGAGTAAGGCTGCACCAAAAATAGTGATGCCGATTAATTGTTTGAGTAATGTCATACAAAACCCTTTCTTATTAGAATACTTTTTTTTATAACTCCCATTAGTAATATTCTAATAGAAAATTATAAAAAAACAAAGGGTTTTCTTATTTTCACGTAAAAAAGGGCGTTCTTGGTGAAAGAGCGCCCTTTTTATGATATATGTATAAGCTATCGGCTATAATTACCTGCTGGCCAAAATAGTATGGTCTCTGCAGTATGGACAGAATTTATAGCCTGTTTTTGGGCTAAAAAGTGTACGGCACGATGTGCAAAACTTTTCACGAATGAGCTCATAGCCGCAACGAGGGCAGCTTCGTGCGCCTTCCATGTTTACCTGGCAGCTACAGTTGCAGCACCACTTTTCGCGTAAACGACGATTTTCTTCATGTGCCATGGCGACAGCTTGACGATGGCGAGCATCTCGACGTGCATTTTTTTCGTCTCGTTCGTCTGAGTCTGCAGATCTTCCTATGCCACCACCAACGATGTTACCAATTAAGCCACCAATAAGTGCCCCAGCTCCCTGAGAGTTTCTACCAGCTACTGATGCGCCAATAATTGCGCCTGCGCCTGTCCCAACAACACTGCCAGCTGCTTCGTTTTTTCCACAACCGGATGTTAAAACGAGCATGCAGCAGAGGGCTAAGAGCCCAAGATTTGCAAGATTGTGTGAGCTTATTCTCTTGTCATCCTGATTATTTACGATATTTTTAGCCATAAAAACCTCAAAATTACTGTTTTTTTAATATCCTACCCCCTGTTTCTAAGAAATTTATTGGTATTTTTACCGTACACACCGTGCTCAGTGTAAAAAACCAAAAAGAAAAATCAAAGAAACATGCGCCTAGTTTCATCTTACCGATACTATAAAAAATGCCAAGGGGCTTTTTTTGCTTCTTGGTAGATGTTTTGGCTAAAAATAGTGAGATTTGGCGTTATTGTTTAGGATTGTGAGCAATATATTTGATGATTTGATGCTGGTTGCCCAAAATGGTTGATAATACGGACATCGATATACGGTATTTGTAGTAACCAATCAACGATTTCTTGTTGGTTGGCTCGACGGGCTTCATGAAGAGGAGTATTGCCAAAGGCGTTTTGGAGATTAATCAGCTTTATTCTTGTAGCCACTGTTTTTGTGTTTAATATTTTAAGAATAAATTTTAGAGCGCCTATGTTTTGGCTCTGTGTACACAAAATATGGAGCATGCTGTTGCCATAGAGATCTGTTTTTTCGTAATTGCTTTGCGCAAGAAATCGTAAATACGTAAAATCTGGATCGTTTGCTGCTTGGTATGACTGTAAAACATTGTACCAGCCAAGACGATGAATGGTTTTATAGAGTAAGCGGTGAAGAAGTCCGTCAGGAATTAATTGTGTAATGCTGGTTTCCTGACACTCTTGAAAGAGCTTGGCGATTTTTTTCAGGGGCGTTTTTTGTTTCGTGACTGAATCAAAAATTAGTGTTTCTTCAAATTCTTGAAAATTTATTACATCATGAGATTGGCTCGTTGGAGTCTTACGGTCTCTTTTGGCAGCAAAAATAACGTTATTATTAAGATTAAGATGTAACACGAGTAATACGAATATTAATAATATTTTCATGCTGTTACCCCCTAGTATCCAATTTCCCATTTTGTTTCTCATAACTCTTTAATAACTCTTTTATCGTAAGAAATTAAGTAAGAAATTTGCAAGTGTTGTCTCAGAGTCGTTTTATTACTACGTAAACCATTAGGAACAGATATCCCCATTTTCTTGTAAATGAAAATAATTTTCAGGTAACGTGAGATTACGTTATTTAAGAAATTTTTGATATGCAAATTCGTGAGAAATTATATGAAGAAAAGTTTTTGTTGTGTACTTGTGCTGAGTTATTTTTCGCTTGGTTTGATAACATCGATATATGGTGTAATTGATGATCGAATTCTTAACCTGATACATGGAGATGTAAGTTTTTCAGAAATTCAATTCAGGGCGCTGAATTTCAATGATATCGATGAAAATGGAAATACGCCGCTCCATATTGCAGTACAAAAGAAAAAACCCAAGAGCGTTGCTTCGATTATCAAAAACAAACCTGATTTAATAAATAAACAAAATAGGGGCGGTCAAGCTCCGCTTCACATAGCGGTTATAAACAAAAGTCATGATTTAATAACCTTGTTGCTTAGTGAAAAAAAAGATGAAAAAAAAGCAGATGTTAATATTCGTAATATCTCGAAAGAAACTTCCCTTCACATAGCAGCCAATAACTTGGATTTAAAATCAGTAGAACTATTAGTTGACAATGGCGCAGACGTTAACGCAGCAAATGGTGCACCACTAACCCCATTAATGGTGGCTCTAGTTCCGCAAGGCTATACAAAAAAAAAAGAAACTGATATTCGGGCGATTGTTACGTTTTTAATAAACCATGGAGCAAAAGTTTACATAGAAGGATGGCGGGGGACCCCGCTCCATTTTGCTGCAGAATATGACTATCCCGATATTGCACAACTATTTATTCATCATGTTGCAGTGCAAAAACCGGCAAATAAACAGGCGTTTATTGATGCGCAAAGAAGCAGCGACCAAAAAATCGCATTGCACCTTGCTGTAGAAAAAGAACATGCCGACATTATTAAGATTTTGATTGCAGATGGGGCAAATTTATATAAAAAAACTAAGTACCAACATCCTTGGGTAGCACATGCAATACATTATGTCGAACAAACGCCTTACCAAATGGTCGAGGATTCCAGGCGGAGCGAGCAAAGAGACATAGCAAAACTCCTTAAAGCTGCAATGGACAAACAACCGGAAGATAAAGCACCAAAAGTAGACCCCTCTGCTGATCCCATTGAAGAAATAAAAGCACCAGAAGAACCGAAAAAAGAAGAACCGAAAAAAGTAGAAGTAGAGGTGGTCGTTGAACCAGTACCAAGCCCATCATCTACACGAGTTGTAACGGTAGAAGTAAAAGAAGAAGAGAATCCAACACCAACCACTGGCCTACAAGATCTTTCTGTAGCTCTCGGGATACTCAAAGCAAAACTTGTAGATCTTGCAGAACAACTGAGCAATCGCATTAAAATGGTTCCGTCTGATAAAATAGAAGTAACCATCGGGGTGTTCTCAGGTACTAAAACTTGTCCATATGGAACAAAATTCAAGATTGTTATAGCACCTGATGCAACGATATCGAATTTGAAAGAGAAAATAATGGAGTATGACAATGATCTTCAAGTCGACAAGCAAAGGCTTATCTTCGACGGAGCTCGTTTGGAAGATAATAACAAGACTCTTGCAGAGTATGGAATCAAAGATGGCGCTGAAGTTAGCGTGATGATCATACTATTAACTATTATGACAAATGAATGATCGGCTCTTGAGCAGGGCTAGCTATGATTTATGCATATGGTAAAATCTTTGAATAATAAATAAAAAAACTGAAAGATTTTATGGCACAAGAAAAGACGCAAGAGAAAAAAGAGATATTTTACGTAACGTCGAATATCGGAAAATTCGAAGAAGTCGAACGGATTATTAAACAACAAGCGCCCCATATAGTACTTAAGCCGTTTACCGCAGATATTCCTGAAATCCAAACCATGGACCAAAAAGAAGTAGCGCTTGATAAGGCAAAAAAAGCATGGGATTTGGTTCAAAAGCCGTTAATTATTGATGACGCGGGGATTTATTTTGAAAAATATAATAAGTTTCCAGGGGTGCTTTCAAAATTTGTGAGCCATGGGCTTGGGTTTGAAGGGATTAAGAAATTAATCGAACCAGGGGATAAAGCGTTTTATTTATTATATATGATTTATGTTGATGCGCCTGATAAATTTCAAGTATTTGAAGGTCGTTGTGAGGGGGTGTTAGATACCCCAGAAGTCTTTGATGCACACCAAAATTTGCCCTATGATACCTATTTTACCCCGATCGGTGCCGATAAAACGTGTGCCCAGATGCGTCATGATCTTGAAAAATATCAAGACTATTTTTATCGGGTAAGGGCATTGCGTAAATTTTTGGATTGGTATGGAAAATAAGTAAAACCCATAGTTTTACTAGTTTTATCACGAAACTACTCAGTTTTAATTGTTCAGATATACTCAAAAATATTAACGTTAGATTTTAGAGTTACCCCTCGAGACGCTTCGCTCCTCGGGGCGACGGTCAGGGACCAGAGTTCAGCCTGTCCGCCGAAGCCTTGGCGAAGGCTGGAGGTGACAACTTTTAGTTGTAAATCAAATTAAAGTAGGACCGAGCATGTTTGGATTTATTAAAGATAAAATTAAAAAGATTTATACCAGTTTTACATCTGGTGTTGCATCTATTTTCTCACGTAACAAACTCGACGAACAGTTCTTACAAGAATTATCGGTGCTCTTGCTTTCGGCTGATACTGGGGTTGCGACTACGAATCTGATTATCACGAAATTACGTGACGATATAAAAAGTAGTACGATTACAACGCTTGAACAAGCAAAAACAGAACTTGAAAAGTTGTTGGTTGCTCAATTGCAAATGTACCAATCCCATTATACTCAGCCACGAGTTTTAATGCTGGTCGGCGTCAATGGAAGTGGTAAAACAACGTTTGTGGCAAAGTTTGCTCATCATCTCAAAGAACAAGGCAAAAAAGTGATGGTCGTTGCGGGTGATACGTTTCGTGCTGCTGCAACACAACAGCTTGCTTCATGGGCCCAGCAGGTAGGGGTACGTGTGTTTATTGGGCGAGACAATCAAGACCCAGCGGCGGTGATTTTTGATGCGTGCAAAGTATTTCTTGATGAGAAATATGACCATATTATTATTGACACGGCTGGTCGACTTCAGGCAAAAATAAATCTCATGCGAGAACTTGAAAAAATCAGAAAAATTATTGAAAAGCAACTTGTATCAGAGCCGATTAGTACGTGGCTAACCGTTGATTCTATGTTAGGTCAAAACAGCTTTTCTCAGGCCGAAATTTTTGGTCAGGCAACACAGTTGAATGGCATTGTTTTAACCAAGCTTGATGGTACGGGTAAAGGCGGTATTGTATTCTCAATTACCGAAAAATTGCATCTGCCAATCGTCTATGTTACGTTCGGAGAAAATCTGGAAGATCTTAAGCCGTTTGATGCATCAGAATTTGTTGCAGGGCTTTTGAACGAGTGAAAAATGAGTATTGGGAGAGTGTCGTGAAAAAAAACATTATTTTTGTTGTGATCGCGAGCATAGTATCTATTAAATTTACTTATCTGAATGCAGGGCTCATGCCAGGGCTGAAAAAAATGCGAGATAAGCTTGATAAGGCGTTGGAAAGTTCACCGGTTACGACATTTAAAGATCTTGTACAGCCCCAGGGCGAGCACAGTAAAAGTCTGCAAATTTCTGGATCTGGAGTACGCTTTGTTTCGGTATCGAATGCATATAGTGGTGATGCACGCATTAAAGATGTTCAAGAAAAGATAAAAACATTACATTGGTCTTTGCAGCACGATGTAATTGCTTCCATAAAACAAGAAGAACGAAAACAAGAAGAACGAAAACAAGAAGAACGAACGAATAAAAACCAGGCGCTGGTAATAATCAAAGATGCAGTGAGTAAAAAATATACCGGGCTCAAGTCTCCGTTACTCTTGTTTGCGCAAGACCTTGCCCGTGAAGAGCTGATATTAAAAAATCTTGATCAAGAGTTAACAAAATTATTATTGGCCAACGATGTGCGTTCAGATAAAGGCTTGCTCAAAGTTGTTAAAACGTTGCATGTTGATGTGAAAGTAGCATCGGGGGACTTGCAGGACCTGATAGGTTGTGTGAATAATTTGTTGATGGCGTAACTGTGTCCATGGATTCGATACGATTGCTACGCAATCACTCACCACGGACGGGATTATATATCATGGAAATATCGAGGCCCTGATGCCAAAAAATACCCAAAATATTCAGGACATAATTACTGCCTGTAAAAAACGGTTAGAAGCTGTTTGTGGGCATGAGCTGCTTGCGCAGCAAGAAGCATGGTGGATGCTTGAGCAGATAACGGGCAAAAAACAGTCAGAACTCCTGATTAATAGTTGCTTGGTATTGACACCAGCTCAGCAGGCTCAACTGGATCTATGGATTACTGAGCGCGTTACACAGCAAAAACCATTGCAATATATCTTGGGTTCTGTTCCATTTTGCGATCTTGAGATACTGGTTGAACCGCCGATTTTAATTCCAAGACCAGAAACTGAAGAATGGGTCAGCTGGCTGATCAAAAAGCTTGAGCTTGTCAAAAATCAAAAACTCTCGATTCTTGATTTATGTACCGGCAGTGGGTGTATTGCTCTTGCGCTGGCACAAGCTTTCCCATTGGCACAGGTTATTGGTGTTGATAAAAATCAACATGCTCTTGCGTTAGCTGAAAAAAACAAACAGCATAACAAGCTTACAAATGTAACGTTCATGCTTTCTGATATGTACGGAGTATTTGATCCAGTACAACAGTTTGATCTTATTGTCAGCAACCCGCCTTATTTGTCCAGCAAAGAGTGGGGCCAGCTTGATGAGAGCGTGCGGGCATGGGAAGACTATGACGCGTTGGTAGCTGATCATGAAGGCTATGCGTTATATGATCGTATGTTATCTCAGGCTAAGATGTATCTTAAGGGAGATAGTGTTTTGTGTGCAAACAACTCGCCACAGGTTGTTTTTGAAATTGGAGTTGCGCAATCGTCTTTGCAGTCGTGGATTGAGAAGTTTGGTTTTAAAAAAATAGATATCATCCGTGATCTGGAGGGTGCTGAGCGCTGGGCATCTATACAGGTTTGACATGAGAGGAAGTTTACTATAGAGTGAATGAACGTCAAAACACCCAGGTTAAGCAAATTGTTGGTTATTTGTAATTTTCGTCCCTGATCAATCGGACAAAAGCCTAAGATAAAGGCTTATTGCACCGAAGTGCATAAAGACTTAAAAAATCTATTTCAAATAGTGTATCTTAAATAAAGAGGGACGAACTTTTACGATGTTTGTCTAAGATCGCAATTCGCGATTATTACCACGGAGGCATATATGAAGTGTGTGAGTATCAAGGCCCGTTTAGCAGTGTTCACGGTATTTTTTGCAGTACCGCTTGTTGTTGCACAACCAGTTGATGTTGATACAACAAAAGAACCAAAATCAATTACAAAGCAGTTTACCTCTACTTCAGAAATTGATAAAAAAACGCTTAACGATGTTTTGGGTACTATTAAACAAGAATTAAAACAGTCAGATGGGGATGCTTACATTGTCGAATGTACCTATAAAATGCATAACAACAAGCCTATTTCTGCTTTAACAAAAACGTATCATAAAGGCTATCGAAGAAAAGCAACTCGTTCTGAAATAAATTTTTCATCAAATCATCATAATAAAAAACAAACTCAAACCATACAGCCGAACCAAATAATAGAAGTTATTTATAAACCTTCTATCTATCCCAACAAAGTTTCAGTTATCAAAAAAAATCCTTCAAATCCAAATTGTCGTCTTGGAAAAAGTAAGACAGTAAATCTTGTACAACCATTGCTTGCATGAAATAATTTCTTCATTATTTTTCTATCTCTATCATTTATGCACCAGAATTTTTAAAATACATATAATAGATGTTTGTGATAGAAGCTTTTGTTTTGTCTATGAGATAAAAAAAGGGGATTATGATGAATGCATATGTATGTTCGGTATGCGGGTATTTGTATGATGAAGAAACTGCAGAGAAAAATATTGAAAACACAGCAATTCCGTTTGAAGAGCTTGATGATACGTGGACGTGCCCGGTATGTGGTGTTGAGCAAAGTCTTTTCAAGCGATTTGATTCCAACCGTATGCCTGATGTTCCCACTGATAATAAAGATTAAAAACCCAGAACACTAAATAACTGAAAGCCGTTCGTCTCGATGGAGGCACGCAGTGCCGAGTAGAGGGATTACGAACGTGAGTAACTAAATAACTATTGATTAATCTAGGAAACCATGAGTACCCCTGAAAAACGTTCCAAAGCCGATTATATTTTTAGCATTCTTAAAAACGTATTTATTGTTTTGCTGATTTTACAATTTCTGCCAAGTATTTTTTCAAATTTTAAAACAGCAGCCGAAGATGCGCTCTCTCCAAAGGCCTATGTTGGCTTTCTTAATTTGACGGGCGAAATAACCGATCCATCATTTTATATTAAGCGGCTTGAAGAGTTTTCTAAAGATCGTGATATTAAAGCGCTTCTGTTACGCGTCGATTCACCAGGAGGTTATCCAGGTGCAAGCCAGGCGCTTTTTAGTGAGCTGAAGCGTTTTAAAGAAAAAAAACCGGTCGTCGTATTGATTGAAAATATGTGCGCCTCGGGTGCCTATAACGTTGCCGTTGCTGGTAGCACGATTATTTCAACACCATCTGCGTTGGTTGGGAGTGTTGGAGTTTATATGGGTCTACCAAATATCAAGAGCTTTATGGAATCCTGGAAAGTTTATTATACCTATGTTCAATCGGGTACGTATAAAACGGCCGGAAGCATGGTTAAAGATGCCAGCTCTGCAGAACATAGATATCTTCAGACATTGTCTGATGACACGTATCAGCAATTTGTGAGTGATGTTGCAATACAACGAAAATTATCAATACATGATGCCAAGGTCTGGGCTGACGGTAAAGTATTTACTGGTAACCAAGCGCTTAAGCTTAAATTGATTGATAAAATTGGTTCTTATCACGATGCAATTGCTGAAATCAAAAAACTGGCCAAGATTAAAGAAGAAATACAATTGGTTCACCCAAAAAGAACGTCCAGTATCATGCGGCTTTTTTCAAGTGATGATGATTTTGGTGATGACCAATCTTTCACAATGGCAGATTCTGCTGCCCGTTTTGCAAGCACTGTATACAGCAAATTTTTGATGCACCAAGCTGAGCAAACAGGCCCGAGATTTAAATAACGTATTTTTTAATTCAAAAATCCCCCGTCATTTATTACAGAACAAAGCGTTATGTTTGGTTCTGTAATAAATGACGGGGGATTTTTTTTGTTTATATATCAGTTTTGCTATTTTTTTAATTGCTATTTATACGCTGCATTATATGCATTTACATAAGCGGTATACAATGCAGCCGTAGGTACCTGTTTAGCCGTAAATGCGTAGGCTAATTTTTGTTTTGCAGCTTTAGCAGTTGCTCCATCTTTAGTACCTCGAGCAGGATAGTACGCTGCATCATAGGCTGCTTGATGTGTTACATTTGCAATTATTAGACGAGCTTTATCGGTACTACCATCTGCTGTACCTCGAGCAGGATAGTACGCTGTATCATAGGCCGCTTGATATGTTGCATTTGCAATTGTTAGACGAGCTTTATCGGTACTACCATCTGCCTTACCTCGAGCAGGATAGTACGCTGCATCATAGGCTGTTTGAAATGTTGGGTTTGCAATTGTTAGGAGCGCTTTAGCGGTGCTACCATCTTTGGTGCCCCGAGCAGGGTAGTACGCTGTATTATAGGCCGTTTCATATGTTGGATCTGTAAACTTGTATGCTACAGCAACTTCACTTGTTCCTGCCACGGTTCCATCTTTGGTGCCACGAGCAGGATAGTATGCGGTGAGATAGTTTGTTTGATAGGTTGTATTTGTAAACTTATATGTTATAGCAACTTGATTAGTACCGTCGACGGTACCGTCTTTTGTTCCACGAGCAGGGTAGTATGCTATGTTATACGCTGTCTGATATGCTGGGTCGGTAGACTTATAGTTTATAGCAACTTGGTTGGTAGCATCAGTAGTACCATCAGTTGTACCCTGCGTTGCTAAACCTGTCGTTGGAGGTGTAACCGGTGCCAATGATTGCGCTAGGCTGGTCAGTTCTGTGGCCATGGTGCTCGCGAGTGTTGCAAGAGCTGATAGGCCCTGTCCCGTAGCAAGTGCTTGATAAAGCGGGAACTTGACTTTTAATGCGTTGATCGTGGTCAATTGCTGTTGTAGCGTGGTCGGTGTTAAACTCATTATTATTCCAAGATCACCGGTAATTGACGTAAACAAACTGGTTTGCGTTGTATTTTGAGGCGATTTTATTGCAGCGCTTATTGACTGTGCAGTTGTTTGAACAGCGGTCAAGAGTGGGTTTTTGGCCATCTTGGCTGCATACGCAGAAGCTGCAGCAGTATTGTACGCTGTGTCATACACGGTAATACCTGTTGCGCTTAGAGTCGGCGTTGTTGTAGCAGCATTTCCAGCAGCAGTACCATCACTGGTGCCGCGTGTTGCATTATAGAATGCAGTATTGTAAGCGTTCATATAGATTGTTGGATTGGTAGCAGTTGCTGGCGCTGTCGTGATGGCAGGATTATTGGCTGTAGAATCACTAGAACCTGCAACCTTACCGTTGTAACTGTCAGCAGCGGCTGCATTGTAGGCGTTATCATATGCAGGGATGCCTGTTGTGCTTGGTGTAGGAGCGATTGCCGAAGCAAGTCCTGCAGCTGTACCGTCGGTAGTACCTCGAGCTGCGGTATAGAACGCTGTGTTATATGAGCGCATGTAAATCGTTGGATTTTTAGCCGTTGTTGGAGCCGTTGTAACAGCGAGTTTATTAGCTGCAGAATCACTAGAACCAGCAAGTTTACCATTATAACTGTCAGTAGCAGCTGCATTGTAGGCGTTATCATACAGCGTATTGCCGGTTGCGCTTAATGCAGGTGTTGTTGTCGCTGCAAATCCAGCAGTAATACCGTCATTAGTGCCCTTATAGGTAGAAGCATAAGCACTGTTATAATTATTGATATACGTATTATTCAGACTTAATACCAACGCATTACCTGTGGTCGATGCCGGAAGTGTTGTAGAAGGCTTGCCGCTTGCGCTATCAGCAATACCAGCAGCAGAACCTGCACTGGTACCAGCAGTATTTTGAGCCTGAAGAGCGTTAGTAGCAAGCTTTTCATAGTCACTATCATAACTGGTATTGAAAGCACCAGCATAAGCAGCACTATTGGCACTGTTAAGAGCCTGAAGGTTAGTCGCGATTTTTGCAGGAGTGTCTGCATAAATTTGCTGGTAGTTGTCAGCGGTGTTGATGTACTGTTTAAGATTTTGAGCATTGAAGTCATTCAGAGCTGCGGTGTTACCTGCATTTGTTCCTGCATTGGTATCAGCAAGAATTTGGGTTTGGGCAACATAGGCGCTATTATATGCAGCGTCATAGGCAGCTGTATAATCAGTGTTGGTAGAACTGTAATTTTTCTTAACATAGGCTTTGCCGTCAGCAAGACCATCTGAACTTCCACGGGCTTGATAGAAGCCAGTAACATATCCCGTTTGATAATCGGTCGAGAACGTAGTTGGAGCAACTGGTGTTGCATTACGTGTTGCCGCTTGACCATCAGTTTTACCAGCGCTATTACCAGCACTGTTAGCAGCTTGTTTATTGTAATTGGTGGTGTACGCAGTTGTATATGAGGTCATATATGCTGTTGGAGTAGCAGCAGTTGCAGGTGCAGTCGTAATAGCAGGCTTGTTGTTTGCAGCATCACTTATACCTGCAGTTGCACCAGCAAAGGCCGAAGCATAAGCATTGCTATAATCAGTCGTAAATCCTGTCGCCGTAGCAGTTCCAATTGGACTCGAGGTAGCAGCCTTAGTACCATCAGCAGCACCAGCACCAATTGCATTTGCTTTTTTGTAGCTAGCGTTATAACCGTTCATATAATTTGTATCGGTCGAAGCTGGAGCTTTGAATGCTAATCCATCAGCTGTACCTGCAGCAAACTTATTATTATACACAGTAGTTGCAGCATTGTTATACGATGTATCATACGCTGTATAGCCGGTGTTGCTTGGTGTAGGTGTCGTTGTAGCCGCAAGTCCTGCGGCAGTACCATCAACTGTACCACGTGCTGCAGTATAGAACGCAGTATTGTAGTTATTGTTGTAAGCACTGTTAAGATCTTGTACCAGAATGTTGCTGCCAGCAGGTGTCGTAATTGTTGCAGCAGCTTTATTACCAGCGCTATCAGCAGCACCAGCAGTAGAACCAGTGGTATTTTGAGCAGCAAGAGCAGTAGTAACTGCAGCTTGATATTCGTTTTCATAACTACTAATAAACGCTTGTTGATAATCAGAACTTCCCGTAACGGCAGCATTATTAGTGGTGACCGTTGCATTAGGGGCCATATAGCGCAGTTCAGTAGGGTCAGTCGTATTAATATTAACACTGTACTGTTTAAGTTTTTTAGCAGCAACGTCAGTAAGAGCTGCGGTATTACCAGCAAGAGTTCCAGCGTTAATATCAGCAAGAACTTTAGTTTCAGCAACATAGGCATTGTTGTATGCAATGTCATATGCTGCAGTGTAGGCAGCGTTGGTAGAACTATAATTTTTAGCAACGTAGGCTTTGCCATCAGCAAGACCATCAGCAGAACCACGCGCTTGGTAAAAGCCAGTGTTATATCCCGTTTGATAATCAGTAGAGAATGTTGTTTGGGCAACTGGTGTTGCATTACGAGTTGCAGTTTGTCCTGCAGTAGTACCAGCACTGGTACCTGCAGCAGTAGCGGTTGCAATAACGTAGTTAGCCGTATAGCCAGCCATATAGCTTATGTTAGTTGAAGCTGGAGCTTTGAATGCAAGAGCATCTGTTTTACCCGTTTGTGCAGTCGTGTAAGCAATAGCATAAGCATTATTGTAATCAGATGAATAACCAGCCGGTGGTGTCACCGTTGTTGCAATGTTGCCTGCTGCAGTACCAGCAGTAGTTGCGTTAGCTGCGACGTAGGCGGCAGTGTATCCAGCCATGTAATTTGTATTGTTCGAAGCAGGTGCTTTAAACGCCAACGCATCAGTTGTGCCAGCTTGTTTGCTCGTATATGTATTAGTTGCAGCA
>Ga0207075_1055_pt1 | contig 21669 bp, 18 predicted proteins | sample Alteio_BWMinHeat_64_FD_153587 | JGI IMG/M metagenome (GOLD analysis project Ga0207075, IMG submission 153587) | Enriched cells from forest soil in Barre Woods Harvard Forest LTER site, Petersham, Massachusetts, United States -... | ecosystem: Environmental > Terrestrial > Soil > Temperate forest >... | reverse complement strand
CGAGGTATAACGGGCCTGGTCGCTCTGATTGAGACGTTTCTTAGAGACCAAATAGTTGATTAGTTTTGGGTCTTGTTGCAAAGTAATAGTCCTTTTTAGATTGCTCTTGATTGTACTTACTGATTGAGCGTCAGTGGCTGGTTTCGATCCTGCAATTACTGCTCCTGATTTGTTCAAATCTTGATCGGTGAAATGTTTGCCTTTTGCATCTATTGCAAGAAAAAATGTTGCTTTACCCGTTGGAACATTACCATTAATGAATTGACGCACTTGCCCCACCGTGTACCTGTTGGGGGTAGTATCAAGAATTTTAAGAGGGGTAGCTTGAATGTGGGATAAACCAAAAAAACCAACTGTTAACGTGACAAAAAATAGGTGAATATTACGTTTTATCATGACTTACTCCCAATTAGAATTCCAGTTGGTTGATTAAGACCAATGGTCATTGCATCATATTCTCCGCTGATTTGCATAAATACTTGGTTGCCAACGCGATAGAAGACCAGTAAACCTTTAACGTAACCAAAGGTCGGATCGCTAAAAAACGTATTCTTGGTTCCTCCTGGAAACGTTAACAGACTATTAGCTACCATACCTTGCACCTGGCTTGTTACATTAAGTATCTGTCGATCAGTAGCTCCTGCACTAATGTTGTTGTAGCAAAGATCGCCGTACCATGCCTCTAAAACTTCAAAACCTGTTGTGTTTAAGGTGCTTAGATCGCAAACCATGTAATTAACCGGCTGCGGGGTAATGACATCTGTTGGGAGCGTTAACGCTGTATTAGTTTGTTCTTTCTCGGGTGAGATATATACGAAAAATTGCGAGCCTTGCTGATACACCATTAATAAAGCATTATAATACTGGGTACCCAAGCCTCTCCATGCATTACCAGTAATATTACTATTCCAAGTACTTTTCAATCCTTCCAGCTGATTCCAGTGACTTTGAACATCAGCTAGTACAGTAATGATATCAGCGTTCGGAGTCCCAGCAGCCGGAGGCATCGCTGATATTGTTGTATTCAAGTTTCCATAGATTGCGCATGCTACAGCAGGTGTAGTCTGAGCCTGAACCTGCTGTATTGCACCAATAATTGCACCTAAAGCGCAACCAATCAATGCAACCAAAAAAAATTGTTTCTTCACAAAAACTCCCCCTTTTTTACGAAAAACCCCAATATTGGCGACTTTAGCAATAAAAGTCTATTAATCAATACTTACCTATTATACTAACAATACACTAACACCTATAATTATTGCAATAATTTCAATAAGAAACATTAACGGGCATATAAACGCCATATAAACAATAAAGGCGCGTCTATTTTAGACGCGCCTTTAAAATTCTTGTAAATAAATGCTTGGGTAAATAATTTATGCTAACGGTGTTAGGGTCCCACCTGTTACAACGCTTAAAACGTTAGCGGAGATCCCAAAGTTAAAGTGCTGAATAAACAAACCACCAGGCATGTTCTTAAAGGGCACATAGGTGATTGAGAACTGATGTAGGATCTGATTAACCCCTTGAACCCATCGCGGTACATTTGGATCAAATGCTACATGCTCTGGATTGTTAAAATCAAGAACAACCCGTTCTGCCTCAGGCACTCTAAAAACCGCGGTATTAATTCTAGCTAAGGGCCAAAAGCTCATTTCAAAACCGGTTCCAAGCTCAATTACTTTTTCTGAGTCATAAAAGTTAACTGATGTATTGGTAAATAAAATCATATCAAAGCTGATTGCAAATTCTACTTTTAAGCCAACTGAATCAATCGATGCTTTATATCTTCTTGTCTTAATATCACCACTGGCACCTTTGTAAGCAACCGTAAATTCTGGATCTTGGTTATCAACAAAAAAAGCACCATTTGGATCAACTGCAAACGAAACCCCTGTGACACGATATGATTGCAATTTTTTTGCTAACAAGCCTTGAACTTGCGCAATACCAGCGCGAAGCTCTTGAGTTTCTGGTGTATTTGGAACGCCCATGTTAACAACGCTTTTCAGCAATTTTTCAAGTTGCTCTTCAGAAAAACTTGCCCCTGCAAAAGTTGCAGTATTTAATTTCTGATAAACATCTTGGGGAAGAAGCTTCGACTTTTCTGCAAGGAGATTGGCGAGACGAAGCGCCTCTTGCTTACTTTGATCGTTCAATTCTGTTAATGAAACTTTTTCAGCAGCAACATTGCCTGACATGCCTAAGCAACAGACCATAACACTAAAAATATTACGTATATGATTCATGTAATCGATCCCCTACGCTATAATTTAAGTAAAAAAATACTACAGTTTGGTAGTATATGCTATCTTGCAAGAACCGCAATATTAAAAAAAAAGAACCCAATTAGTATTTTTTACGCCAACGGTGTTAACGTCCCACCTGTTACCACGCTGAGGGCATTCTGTGTTAACCCCCAGTTAAAGCGTAAAAGCACCGTTTGGATCAACGGCAAAAGAGTACCCTGTAACACGATATGACTGCAATTTTTTTGCTAACAGACCTTGAATTTTGGTTATTTCTAAACGAAGCGCTTGGGTTTCTGGTGTATTTGGAACTATAAGCCCAAGCGTGCTTTAAAGTAATTTTTCCAGTTGCTCTTCAGAAAAACTTGTCCCTGCGATGCTCGCACTGTTTAATTTTTGATATACATCCTGGGGAAGAAATTTTGCTTGTTCAGCATACGTATTCGCTAGATTAATTGCGTTTTGCTTTGTTTGATCATTTAATTCTATTGCTACCAGCTTCTGATCGACAACAACGTTATTCTTAGCATAAGCTTGAAAACATGTCATCATAACAGATGCGATCACTACATTGCGTATATACCTCATACAACTCCCATACGTTATAACACACGAACATTATACCAACCGTTTGGTAGCATACGTGATCTTGTAAAGAGAGCAATAACAAAAATTTATACCTGTATCTCTGTACAAATTACGTTATATCCTAACGCACTAAAAACTCGTGATACACGTTCCTGAATATCTCCCGGCGTCAGTGCAAGAATTAACCCGCCACGGCCAGTGCCGGTAATTTTTGCACCAAAAGCACCTGCGTTACGCGCTATTAAAACAATCTCATCAAGCTCTGGCGTACTGACCCCAATCTGTCGTAACAATTCGTGATTCCGGTTCATGAGCTCGCCTAGTCGCACAAGATTATCAAGATTATCGTGAGCTTGTGATTGTAATTTTTTGGATAAGATAAACTCGGCTTCTTGGACAATATTTTTGTACTGTGTAACTAACATATGCACAAGCTCTTGATGATTATCTTTAAAATTTTGTACCGAAGTAATAACTTCAGATGTCGGTGTTGTAAAGCCACTATCGATCAGAATAATCTTAGTACGCTGTGCTTGAAGCAAAAATCGTGGGGATATATTTTTTTGAAAAACAAATAACCCACCATACGTAGCAGCAGTTGTATCGATACCGCTAGGATTCCCGTGTACCGCTCGTTCGCCACATAATGCTATCTGGTTAATCTCATGATCAGGTATATTTACATTATAAAAATTATTAAGCGCACGCGTGATAGCAACAGCTGTTGCTGCACTTGCACCAATGCCGCCACTCGAAACAACTAAATCACCCGCAAGCGTTATTGTCACATCCTGCGTAACACCCATACGCTCTATAATATTTTGAGCGAGCTGATAATACGCCTGTTTTTTACTTTCAATAAAAGTAACACCTGGTATTCGTGGTCGCTCGTCATGCAGAATAATACGATGTGCTTGGCTTTTTTGTGTTATTTGAACAGAAGCTTTTGTACACCAGGGTAATCCAGCAACAATTGCCGGCAAATCGTGCACAACAAAATGTTCACCAAAAAGAATGATTTTCCCGTAGCCAAGACCCATAGACATTAATTTATCACAAACTTAATACCGTAATAAATTAACCCGTCTTGCCCATCAACAAAATAGCGCCGAAAAACTGAACGTACAGAAAGACCTATCGAAAGATCTTGAAAATTCGCATCAGTAATTTGAGCCAAAATTACCGGGCCGTCGTTAAGCTTAATCAACGCCAAGCAATACGGCACGCAATCTTTAAATAATTCTGTTGATGCTAACACTTCAGTAAAAGAAATAATTGTCCCATACCCACGTAATTTCTTTGGAGCAAATGCACGAGAACCACAAGAACAAATATACACGGACGGGTAATATTTTTTTTCACACGATACACACACGGTACCTTCAAGCTGATACCTATTTTTGATCAAGCGCCAATGTTCAATTGGACTCATTATTCCCATGATTACACTTTTTTCTTATTTTTATTATTTTTTTATTTTACGTTTTAGTAAATATTTTGTTTCACGATTACTTATTTTATCTATACGTCTTGTGCCAAAATATGCACCGTAACAGTCGATCCCAAACCACCCATTGAATGGGCAAGCCCTATGCGGGCATTATGCACCTGGCGGGCACCACAGCGACCGTGTAACTGTTCAGTAAGTTCTACAACTTGACCTATACCGGTTGCACCGACGGGATGTCCCTTGGCTTTTAATCCGCCAGAAGCATTTACGGGAAGATTACTCTGTAAAGAAGTTTTGCCAGCAACTGTCGCATGTCCCGCTTGCCCGTGTTCAAAAAAACCAAGATCTTCAAGCGCGATGATTTCTGCCATAGTAAAAGCATCATGCACTTCAACAAGATCTATATCTTTATGGGTAACTCCAGCGATCATAAAAGCATTTTGGGCTGCATGTTGTGTTGCTTTAAATTCAGTAAACGTCTCTCGCTGACTCAGCGCCAATGTATCAGATGCCTGTCCTGATCCAATAATCGAAACATTTAATTTACCTATTTTTTTTGCAAATTCCGGGGTACTGATAATAACTGTTGCCGCACCATCACTCATTGGAGAACAATCAAGCAACGTTAACGGATCGGCAACATACGATGATTGTAAAACATCTTGTATCGTAATTTCTTTACGGAAATGTGCTCGTGGATTAAGCGCCCCGTTTTTATGATTTTTGACGCTCACCATTGCCAGATGTTCGCGCGTAATACCAAACCTGTGCATGTAAGCACGAGTAACTAACGCAAATAACGCGGGAAACGTCGCGCCAACAAATCCTTCTGTTTCATAACAGGTAGCACTCATTAAACTTTGGGTGCCTTGGGCGTGACTCACATCTGACATCTTTTCAACGCCACTTACCATAACAACGTCCGCTCGACCCGATTCAATTGCTGCGATGCCAGCGCGCAATGCAAGCCCACCTGACGCACATGCACCCTCGATGCGCGTACCCGGTATGTGTAGGCCCAGAATATTGGTCGCAAGAGCACCGATATTAACTTGGCTCGAGAGTTGCCCCGCACACATATTTGCCACAAAAATTGCTTGTATTTCTTGTGGCGCAAGACCCGCATCTGTCAGAGCTGTTAGCTGTGACTCAGCAAGCAATTGGCGTAAACTTTTGTCCCACCACTCTCCATACGCCGTAGATGCCGTACCAATAACTGCAATTTTCATCGCTTTATTTCTTTTATCTTTTTATACATTTTACGTTACACATTGTACGGTACGCATTTATTCTTTTTTCCCTTCTCGAACCTGATATATTTGACGATACTGCAAATACTCAATATATTTTTTATCGTGTATATATTCACCCGTTGTTGGAGCACTTTTTTGCCGTTCTTGTAATAAGTCCGTTGTTGTCATGACAAACGCATCACTTCCTGAACCACTTCCATAACTAATGAGTAAAATTTTTTGCCCGGGCTCTGCGTTATCAAGTACGTTGGTAAGCCCTAATAGAATGGTAGCACTATAACTGTTCCCAATATCCGGACTTAGCAAACCATAGGCTAATTGCTTACTAGAAAAGCCAAGTTTTTTCCCAGCTTGAACCGGAAATTTCCCGTTTGGTTGATGAAATATCACATGATCAAAATCTTGTGGAGTACTCCCCGTTTTAGCCATAATTTTTTCAGCTGCCTGGCAGGTATGCGCAAAATATGATGGCTCTCCGGTAAAACGCCCGACATGCTCAGGATACTGCTGTAACGATCGGCGCCAGAAGTCTGGCGTATCAGAACTAACAGACACCGTCGCATCAATTGTTGCAAGAAATTCTTGCGTATGAGAGTTCACAACAAACGCAGCAGCACCTGCTGCTGCGGTATATTCTAAAATATCGCCCGGCGCAGCTTGAGCAACATCAGTGCCTATGGCAAGAGCATACTGAACAAGATCACTGGCAACCAGCGCATATGCAGCCTGAAGCGCAGCTGTACCGCCCTTACATGCAAATGCCATATCAGTAGCTAGATAGTCGCGCGAACAGCCAAGCGCCGTCCCAATAATCGTTGCACTCGGCTTTACGGCATACGGATGGCTCTCGCTCCCCACATATAAAGCGCCCACTATTTCTGGTGATATATCCGCCCGAACAAGAGCATGTTCTGCAGCATGTACCGCCAATGTCACCGAATCTTGGTCATAGCCTGCAACGGCTTTTTCATGTACCGCTAATGACGCCGTAATTTTTGCATAATCTTGAGACCATGCCCGAGCGATCTCTTCGGTTTTTAGCCGATATTTTGGAATATATGCACCGTAACCAACAATACCAACGGTCATTTTTCTCCCTTATTCAGCATTAACGATAGTTCAGATGCTCGACCAACCGAAATATTATTTTCAAGAATCATAGCATGGGCAACATCGTCAACTAATAAAGAAGAAACGCCTGCTTGAATCGCAATATTTTTGCTATGCAGTTTCATGTGTCCTTGCTGAATACCCTCAGTTACTAACGCACGCAGCGCTGCAAAATTTTGAGCAAGCCCAACAGCTACGATAATACCCGCAAGTTCGCACGCAGTTTTCACACCAAGAATTTTAAGTGATAAACATGCAATCGGATTCGTTTTTGTCACCCCACCAACAATGCCAACAGCCAACGGTAACATAAGCTCTCCAACAAGATCGCCGTTCTCATGTTGATAATACCGTGATAATGGCTTGTAAGAACCATCTTGAGCAGCATATCCATGAGCCCCTGCCTCAAGCGCACGAAAATCGTTCCCCGTTGCAACGGCAACAGCATCAATGCCATTCATGATTCCCTTGTTATGCGTCACACAACGATACGCATCAACACGTGCAAGTGCAAGTGCATCAAGAATTCCATCGATCACGTCTTGACCGAGATCTTTTTTTTGCCAAACAGCCTGCGCGCTCGACATGCGCTGCATCGCAAGATTTGAAACAATACGCAAACAGCTACGAGCATGCACAAGCGTTATAATACGAGAAGCGATAACTTCGGCAAACGTATTAACAATATTGGCACCCATAGCATCTTGCACATCAACATGAATATACACAACTAACATAGTTCCACGGTCAGTGTTATACACATGATAAGAAAAACTTTTGACACCGCCGCCCTTGAGAATTAAAACAGGATCTTTTGCATGAGCATATTCGATCAACTCAGCTTCGTGTTTTTCGATCGTGTTAATAGCATCTGGAATATCTCGTATGCCGACTAATTGGATAAGTCCGATCATGATAGACGCCGAGCTCGTCGTCGTAAAACCTCCCGATACGCGGGCAAGCTTTGCGGCATAACTTGCGCCCGCAACAACACTAGGCTCTTCAGTGGCCATAGGAATAAGATAATCTTTGTTATTAATACGAAAATTTGTTGCTATGCCCAACGGAACGGGCATCACAGAAATAACATTTTCAATCATTCGGGCATACAGGTGAGCATCTCCCTGCACAAGTGCTTGTTTCAGAACAGCAAGATCTTCAGAACGTAACGCTGAAAAATTTTTTATAATTTGTAGCCGTTCTTCGATATTCTTTTCAAAAAACCGCGGGATCCTGCTCGATGGTTTTATCATAATAGCTTTGCATAATTGACAGGTTACAGTTTTTTCTTATAATTTTTGTTCTTGCAATAACGTCTTAAAGTGCATCATGGTCGACCTTACTTCTTCAACCGATGCTTCGTCTTCCAGTGTCGATATATCACCAACAGAGACTCCCTGCACAACAGCCCGTAACACACGCCGCATAATTTTACCCGATCGTGTTTTTGGAAGCTTATCGACAAAGTAGATCCCTGCGGGTGTTGCAAATGCACCAATATGTTTTCGCACCGATCCAATTATTTCTTTTTTCAGCGCATCGTTAGCGTTAACACCAGCTTTTAGAATAGCAAAGACAACAACATTTTCGCCTTTAATCTCGTCTGCTATGGGCACCGCTGCAGCTTCTGCAACAGATCGATGCGCAACAACAGCACTTTCGATTTCAGCAGTGCCAATACGATGACCCGCAATATTTAAGACTTCATCAGCGCGCCCCAGCAACCAAAAATAGCCATCGGTATCTTTAATTGCATAATCGCCCGAATAATACATGCCCTTAAATTTCGACCAATATACTTCTTTAAATCGTTCTGGGTCGCCATAAATGCCAAGTGTCATTCCAGGCCATGGTTTCTTAATGACCAAAAATCCCTTTGTACCAGCCGGCACCGATTTGCCTTCAAGATCAACAACGTCTGCATCAATACCGGGTAATGGTAACGTTGCAGAACCTGGCTTGAGGGTCGCAATAGATTGTTCTGCTCGTGGTGAAATCATAAAGCCCCCTGTTTCAGTTTGCCACCAGGTATCAATAACAGGACATACATCGTTACCAATATATTTACGATACCACAGCCAAACCTCAGGATTAATAGGCTCGCCAACCGAACCGATAACTTTCAAACTTGATAAATCGTGTTGTTTAATTAAAGCAGGATCATGGCGCATGAACATACGCAACGCCGTTGGCGATGTATAAAAAATCGTAATACCATATTTTTCGATCATCTTCCACCACTGATCGATAGCAGGATAATCAGGAGCTCCTTCGTACATAAAAATCGATAACCCATGTAATAACGGAGCATAGGTAACATACGAGTGTCCGGTAATCCAGCCGATATCTGCAGTACACCAATACACAGAGTCTTGATTAACATCAAATGCTGTTTTCAGCGTACTATAAATATAGGTCAAGTAACCACCCGTCGAATGCATGATCCCTTTGGGTTTCCCTGTTGTTCCCGATGTATATAAAATAAATAATGGATGATTTGATTCAACATGTTCTGGCTCTACATACGTAACTGCACCTACATCTAATAGATCATGTAAGAAGAGATCGCGCCCCTGAACCATCATAAGCTCATCCTGGCAACGCTTGACAACCAAAACTTTTTCAACTGATGTCTTACCCGCAACCGCTTCGTCAACGATCTTTTTAAGCTCTAATTTTTTGCCACGACGAAAACCGATATCAGCCGTAACAACAAACTTTACCTTGCCATCTTCGATACGATCGCGCAGCGCTGCCGCACTAAACCCTGAAAATACAACCGAATGTGTTGCTCCAAGTCGCGCAATTGCAAGCATTATTGCAACTGCTTCGGGGATCATGGGTAAATAGACAACAACAATATCGCCCTTTTTTACACCAATTTTTTGCAGAGCCCCCGCATACTGATTCACCAGAACATACAGTTCCATATACGTATAGGTACGCGTATCACCGTTTTCATCTTCCCAATAAATCGCAACTTTATTATTCAGCCCCGCTTCAACATGCGCATCAACACAAGCATACGATGCATTAATCTGGCCACCGACAAACCAATGAGCAAACGGTTCGCGCCATTCAAGCACTTTATCCCATTTTTTATACCATGGAAGCTTTGCAGCCTGCTTTTCCCAAAATTGTTCTAGATCCAATAATCCGTTAAACATTTTCATGCCCGACGCCCTTGTTTTTGTAACTTCTCTTTTTGTAATTTCACCATGTGATCGCAACTTTTCTACGATTACATTTTCTCGCTTTTTTTCTTGCTTCTTTTCTCGCTTCTTCTGTTGAGCGCAGCCTTGCATAAATATAAGCCCCAGCATACTCAGAAAAAAGAGCCCAGACAGTTTTTTTAAGCAACTTTTTTTATGTGTTATTTTGTTATTTGTCGTCATAGCCATCCCCCTCTACCGATTAACAATAAAAAACTCATCCCATGGAATTCTAGATAAAATGTCGAAAATTTGCAAACCACAAAGTTTATCCAGAGCAATTAATCTTTTTTGTATTTTCTCGTATTTTGAGTATCTTAATGCGTGTCGATAATTAAAAATACTGTTTACATGCGCTCGAATGAGTCCCGTTGTCTGTCCTAAGGAGCATGCTCTATGACCGTTATTCGTATCTTATTTTTTTTCGTGAGCATACTTGTAAAAAGCCAGCTAGAAGCTCAACACCATCCTGTAACCATCATGCTTGACCCAGCGGGTCATGCAAAAAACACTGGCCGCAAGCTCATTAATAGCTATGAGCGGGCAGAAACACTCAAACTCGCAGAATCGTTAAGCACGATACTCGAAGATCGTTATAAACTCAAAGTCGTCTTTACACGGTCGCCCGGCGAAGAAATTGTCCCGTTACAAAATGCTTCGTTTGCTAATCGTCTCGATGTCGATTTTTTCTTGAGTTTACACATCTATAAAGAAGAAACGGCAAAACCAAAGATTTTTGCGTATCATCTCGTTTTTAATCCTGTTGCTGACTTTGCTAAACGTACGATCGACCCGCTCTCTTTTATCCCTGTGCACCAAGCCCATTTCACGTCTATCAACCGAACTGTTTTTGCTGGAAATATGATCAAATCAACCCTTAATAGCCAGCAATATCAAAAACAGTTTGATTTTTATGGCTTATACGGGATACCGCTCAAACCCCTGGTTGGGATGTCAGTCCCTGCGTTATTGCTTGAAATCGGGATAAACGAAGACGACAAATGGCAGTCTCTGGTCGAACCAATTATTGACAGTTTGTTCTTTCTTACTAAATCCTAAATCTTATATATCAATCTTATATACATCAAGACCCGCTTACCATCCCATAAGAATTTGGTATACTTAGACTATGTAATCGTCGTGATCGTGGCGATCATCATAATAAAAAACTTTGTACAAAATAAAAAATATATAATTGGGAAAACAAGATGCTCTCCAGATTCAAACGTCCATTGTTCATTGGGTCAGGATTTTTGCTTGGTCTTTGGCTCCTTGGAATCAAAACCAATTCGATTGGTTCAATTGAGCAAATATATTCGCAACAAGAATACTGCCAAGACTTAAGTAAAATTTATCATGATTTGGGAGTACTTGCTCACAAACGCAATGACCACGCAAAAGCAATTGATGGGTACTCAAAAGCAATTCAAACAAAACCTGATTTCTTGGAAGCATATGACGCGCTGGGGCAACTCCATGAACGAGCAGGCAATCCTAACGAAGCATTAAAAACTTATTTACAAGCTTTGAACGAAGACCCAAACTTTATTGAGTGCCGTGTTTGCAATGGAAATCTTGATGCGATTAAAATAAGTCCCAACGCTGACTATGAAAAGCTCTCAAAAAAAATATCTACCCAATCAGAATGGGCGGGAGAGTCACTAAAAAACAAAACGATCTATCTGTACGCAGAAAAAGGGCTTGGCGATTCGTTGAACTTTGTACGCTTTTTGTCTGTCTTGGCAAAAAAAGCCGACAAAGTTTATTTCAAGCCTCAAAAACCCCTGACTGTTTTTTTTAGAGAATCGTTTACTCACCCGAATATTATTATTCTCGATGCATCAGTAAACCCAGACGAACTCACGTTTGATTATTACGCATCGTTATTAGGGGTTGGTCGTTATCTTGATCTTACTTTAGAAACAATACCAGGCAAAACTAAGTATCTTCACGCATCACAAGAAATAATAAACAAATTTAAAAATAAACTTTTTAACAATAACGATTTAAAAATAGGTATCGTGTGGCAAGGGGACCCTGGACATATTAATGACAAAAATCGATCGATACCATTAACGACGTTTAGCCCGCTCTTTAATATTCCTAACGTCAAAGTATATTCGTTACAAAAAGGCTTTGGCCAGGAACAAATTTCCCAACTTAACAATCCAGAAGTCGTCTGCGATCTTGATCAGCATATTAAAGACTTTATTGACACTGCAGCAGTTATCGAAAATCTTGATCTTATTATTACAGCCGATACAGCCGTTGCACATTTGAGTGGCGCTCTTGGCAAACCAACCTGGATTTTATTGCCACATGTAACTGACTGGCGCTGGTTTATGCATGCAGAAGATACTACAAGCTGCTGGTATCCAAGTTTTACCAAATTCAGACAAGAAACGCCGGGCGATTGGCACGCTGTTCTTAAACGTGTGGGCAAGCAAGTTGAAATGCTCGCTCACGCATCAAAATAATCTTCAATACATTCTAATACAACGATTCTAAAAGATGCCGCGTAAGATTTAATACATAATCTTACGCGGCATCTTGGTTTCTTGACCGGAATACAAAGAAAATCTTTGATTTTTTAAAACTGTTCTTTTTTTCATGTCAATTATCTATCGTGAGATACCTGAATAATTTTAGCCTAGAAATAGAGGAGAACGTGGTGAATAAAAAGAACAATATGAGTATCGCAATTTTTGCGCTGCTCAGCACACAGATGTTGAGCTGTTGGGGAATGACTCCCGAACAAGAAGCAGCAAATTTCAGAGCCAAAGAAGCCGAACTATTATACGTGGCAGCAAAGAACGGTAATGTTCGTGAGGTCGATAATTTGCTGGATAAAAAAGTTGATAGAAATATACCCCATAACAACGTAACCCCTCTTTTAATCGCTCTTATATCTGGTCACGAAAAAATTGTAGAAAAGCTTTGGGATGATAAAAGCGTTGAGCACAAGATTGGGCATACAATGGCTGGTAGTGGCAAAAAAGCATTTAATAATATATTTCACTGTGTTATCCCTATGCCTAAAGATTTCGTAAAAAAATTGGACTCAGAAAGACAAATTTTAACTTTTGTACTTGCACACTGTTCTCAAGACCAAAAAATAGCACTCTTAAACGAAGGTGATGAGAACGGATGGACGCCCTTACATATCGCAGCACTGTACGGGCTTGAAGATTTTGTATCAAAATTTTTAGCCGCAGGAGCAAACCCTCAATCAATTGATAATAAAGGCAGAACCCCTCTGGCTTTGGTACACGATGTAGAAGGCGTCCTAAATAAAACAAAAACAAACACAGATCTGTCTACACTACTTACAAAAGTAAAACTGAACACAATACCGGCAACGTATAATGAGATCAAAGCTCGTTTATCTATAACAGGAAAACCTGCAGATCTTGTTTCGGCTCTTACGCTACTAAGATCTAAACTACTCAGCCTAGTAGATGCTCTTAAAATTAAGTAAAAAAAAAACGTGTATAAAACGTGTATAAAAAAAGAGAAAAAGAGAAAAAAATGAAAACACCGTTTTTAAAACTGATTATCCTAAGTCTTATCGTAAATATTTTCGATAACGCTCGCGCAAGAGATCTTCTGATATTTCCCGATCAAAGTAGAGAAAATAAAGAAAAAGACGGGAATATTGGCCCCATAGTCGCAGGCCTTTTGCTCGGGCTCTATGAAAAAAAGACGCCCATGATTGTTCATGGACATCTTCTAAGCAGCTATGCGCAAGCTACAGGAAAACCGGAGAACGTCCAGATTGCAGAAGCAGTAAAAAAAGTTATCGAATGGGGAAAACCACAGAAATTAATTATAACCGGAGAAGAAGAAGAAGCCGAAGAAAAAACAGAAACTCAACTTACACATGAGCTTGCGAATGCTGAAAGACGCTTGAGTGAAGCAGCAGCTAAGATCATTGCAGAAGAACGAAAAAAAATTGCAGCTAAAGCTCCGATTAAAACTCCAGAATCAAAAGAAGTAGGAGCACCTGTGGTACCAGGAAAAAAACCATTAGAGGTACCAGGAAAGCCTTCGTTAGCATTTGGCGATACTCCCGAAGATCGAGCGGCAGTTGATTTCAAAGCATGTATGGTTGGCCTTACTATTGAAGATTGGTACATCTATACCGACAAAAACTATGATCTGGTTTTGCTTGTTCCAAAAGCATATATTGCAAAAAAAGTTCCTGTAGCAATTACCGATCCTGATAAGCAGGTTGAGTACTGCGGTTTTAAAGTACGCGGAGAAACTTCTCGTCTCCAACGGGTGACAGGTATCTCGCAAGATAAACTTGCTGATTTTTTGAATACACGTGACGTTGTCAGAGGTACTGATGCTCATGATGACACAAGTACCGCTCTTGCTGAGGCGATCCAAGCGATGTTTGTTGTGGGAGAACCAGCTGAAGTCGAACCGTGGCAAACATATATCAATGGACATGGTGGACCAGTCAGTCGAAGCGTTGAACGAGAAAAACCAGAAGAAACCGAAATCTCACCCATAACTTCATGGGTTGCTGGCATGTCATTTAGAAATGCAGCTACGTTATTAAGTTTTTTTAGTAGTGGGAAAGTTCACTTCCGGTTTGCAGCGCTTTTTAGTTGCTTTTTGGGCGGTTACCAGCAAAAATTTCTTGAAAGTTGGCTCAATACTATTAAGACCAATTTTCCCGTTGTAGCCGTTGGCGCTGGAAACAACGTTGTCAGAAAAGGTATTTTAGAGGGCTCAACCTTTGGGTATCAAGAAATTGAGGGCAAACAGATACCGATCTTAAAATTTAAGCATAGTTTTGCTGATTTTTTTCATGGCTTAGATCTCTATTTTGGTGATAACGACCAACGTGAAAAATTTGTTGTTGAAAAGAAAAAACTTGAAAAAAAACGGAGCGGGCAGCTTGATAAGAGCAACCGACGCTCAACATATGAAGATATTATTCTTGGAATTAAAACAAAGAAACAGGTCGTGCAGTATGACCCACTATCGTTAATATTTTCCCACATTCTGTATGGCGATACGATCTTTGCCAATAATCAGCCCTTTATTTATTTCCCCCATCTTGGTGTTTTTAGCGCTCTCAATGTCGATAAAAAAATAAAAATAGTTAACAAAACTATCGCAAAAGCTCACGCATTAGAAGGCGCTGACATTGATTGCTCGAATAAAAAAGCTGCCATCATCACGGAACAAATAGTCCAGGCAAGACTTATCTTGGGAGCGGACACTTTAGTTGAATCTGAGCTTAAACCCTGGACATTAAACGTTGATGTACGTAAAGATACAAAAAAAACTATAACATATGCGGCTTCTATGAAAGCACGCCGTGATTATGGCTATGTGCACCTCTTTAATGACGTTGCGTTTCAAGGGTCTTTTAATGAGTATATTTTTAACCTCGTCAAATGTAACCCTTCTTTTTATACGGTTTTCCTGACCAAACAGCTGACCTATCATCATAGCATTGATGTGGGAGACGCAACTTTTGATTCAAGCTCTTACAGACTTGAAGATGTTATTGTACTTATTACAGGTAAAGAGTATTTGAGTACCAGCGAAGGCATGCCAGCTAGGATACAAATCTCAGCAGTAGTTTGTAATACACGTAATGCTATTCGTGTACCTATTTATGCAACCTGGGAGATTAAAAATCTTGAAACACTTTCATCGATTGATTCACAAAGAGATACTGAATTCAAATTTAAAACAAGAAGCGATCTTGAACCCATAAAAGCACTTTCAGTAAATCTCTTACGCGACCAAGATCATAAAGATCTTTTGAAAGTGCTGGCTGATAAAGATCCAAGGATTACCAAACTCCCGGAAGAACAGCTCTTTGATAAGCTTGCGACCATCATCGAACAACAAGCAAAAACATCAACAAGCGTTGCTCAAGAACAAATTGGAGCACTGGGAAGGTTTGCACAACAACATGTATTAGGGCAACGTAAAAAACAGTTAGCCGCTGAACAAGAAATATTTGATGCTATAAAAAAACAGCTCGCACAAGCAAAAAAAATAACCAATACAGAAGAACAACAAACGGCATACCAAAAAGTTATCGGCGAGTTGCGCCAGTTTTATATAAAAAAATGGGGCCATGAGCAACGGGAGATGACATATTTTGCATTTAAATCTTTTATCGAAAAACTGATTGAGCTTGATGCTGTCGATGTGCCCTATGGCCCAGAAGGTCAAACTGCGTTGTTTGAGGCTATTAGTAATAGCCATATGCATGGAGATTCGTTCGCTTTTGTAGAAAAATTAATTGCTGCGGGAGCTGACGTTAATAAACAAGATGCACGTCAACGAACAGCATTATTTTTGGCAGTAACTCAAGTTGCTCCCAATCTGGTCCATGCATTTGAGCTCAACAGACTTCTATCAATGTTATTAAAGAACGGAGCCGATTATAACATACCTGGTGAATTTCGAGATAAGTACGGTCATAAATCTTTACAAACACCGCTTCAAGCAATGCTCATAACTGAAAAGCAAGAGTACGAGATGTACGCAGAAGAAGGTGTTGATAAATCTTATCATTACCGTAATATCCAAGAAACAATTCGAATATTGAACGATTTGATCAAAAAAACCACGTTGGTAGTAAAAGAAAAAATTGGTGCACTGAGTACGCTTGGTAGATTTGCACGTAAGCATATAGTAAATCAACGTAAAAAACAGATAGCTGCTGAACAAGAAATGTTTGATGATATAAAAAAACAGCTTGCAGAAGCAAAAAAAATAACAGATACAGAAGAACAACAAACGGCATACCAAAAAGTTATCGGCGGGTTGCGCCAGTTTTATATAAAAAAATGGGGCCATGAGCAACGGGAGATGACATATTTTGCATTTAAATCTTTTATCGAAAAATTAATTGAACTTGACGCAGTCGATGTGCCCTATGATCGAGAAGGTCAAACTGCATTATTAGAAGCTATGAGGAAGAGCCATAGCTATGGAGACAATTTCGATTTTGCTAAAAAATTAATTGTAGCGGGAGCTAATGTTAATAAACAAGATTCAGCTCAAGAAACAGCGTTATTTTTAGCAGTAAATCAATTGGAACCAGATCTTGTATCGATGTTACTAAAAAGCGGAGCCGATTTCACTATACCGAGTGAATTTCCTGATAAGTTTGGCAAACGTTCTCTACAAACACCCCTCCAAGCAATGCTCATTATTGAAAAGCAGGAGCAAGAGATGTACGTAGAAGAAGGTGTTGATAAATCTTACGCGTACCCTAAAATTCAAAAAATTATTAGAATACTCAATGATTGGATCAACAAAACTCCGGAAGAACGGGCTACTGAAAAAAATACTTACGCAAAAGAGCTTGCAGAAGAACGTACACGGCTTAAGGAAGAAATAGCTGAAACCCGAAGGTCTCGGGAAGAAAATGTATTAAAGTATGGAAGTCGCTGAGTAATTATTAGTAATTATCATAGACTTGGTATTCAGATATCGAGCGTTTGAGAAAAAATTTGTAACGCTCGATATCTGACATTAAAAAATTACATCACAATAGGCAAACGCCCACTCGATACAAACTTGCCAACAACAAGATCAAGTGCTGCTTGGAGTGCATCTGGATCGTTTTCGTAGGCCATAATAACTGTTTTTTGTTGGGCTAAAAACTTTAAGCAATACGGGCTCATGCATGCAATTACGCAATTTTTTTTATCTAACGATTTGAAGTTCTCAAAAATATTTTTTAATTCATAAGACATTGAATCGATACGACCAAAAAACCCCATCGTTTTATCAATCGCATACAGTACAACAATTATTGCTTCATGCTGTTCTATTACCTGCATAACACGGGCAATATCTTCATTAGTTGGCACCGCTGTTATTTGTACGTAGCCCCCACACATGCCAGCAAGCTTCTCATCATGCTGTCCACCAACTTGTATAATACCTGCATGCTTCATATTTTTGATGGGCAAGAGATTTTGTTCATCTCTTACCGCAGTTATCGCTTCTTGATATAATATTTTCTTAAGTTTTTTTGCTCTATCAGAATCGATAACAGAGCGAACTAAAGCTTGGTCGATAAATCGATTTTTATGTAACCCAACGCGCTCTTTTACCTGCAATACACGCAAAATATGCGCATCAAGTTCTTGTATTGATAACGTTCGATCGGCAACAGCTTTTTTAATACATGCAACGACATCTGGAATATCAATTGGTATAACAATCATGTCGTTTCCTGCCAAAATCGCTTGCAGCGCAGCTTGCCCTGGACTATAAAATTTAGTTACACCTTTCATGTTCATCGCGTCAGTTATAACTAACCCATTAAATTTTAATTTCTTACGTAACAAATCGGTAACAATTTTTCGCGATAAAGTCGATGGTTGGTGTGGTGTTCTATCCATTGCAGGAATAGAAAGATGCGCAGTCATGATTGCAGGAATCCCTGAATTGATCATTGCTTTGAATGGGTAAAGCTCTTCATCCCATAGCCGTTGATAACCCTGGTGCAAAACCGGCAAATCCTCATGTGAGTCAATAGCAGTATCACCATGACCGGGAAAATGTTTTGCGCAAGCAATCACACCACCAGCTCTTAGTCCATTTGCAAACAACATGCTTTTACGCGCGACATCATGTTTATCTGACCCAAACGAACGAACTCCAATAATCGGATTATCAGGATTTACATTGATGTCGACAACTGGGGCAAAGTTTATATGCACCCCAATTGCACGACAATGTTTGCCTATTTCTTTGCCTACTTCGTATATCAAAGACTCATCCTGGATGGCACCCAACGTCATATTTTTGGGAAAACGCACAGTATCTGCAAGCCGCATGCTCAAGCCCCACTCACTATCTTGGCCAACAAGCAAAGGGTATTTAGCAGCTGCTTGTAAACGATTAACCCATGAGACTTGTGTTTCGACATTGCCTTGTAAAAAAATAATATTACCAACGTGATAATTTTTAATAAGTTGTTCAATTGATGCAACATGATTTTCAGGACGATTTGCATAAGCATCAACCATTAACAATTGTCCGATTTTTTCATCCAGCGTTAGTTGTTGTAATGTTTGCTCTGCCCACTCAGCACACAAAACCTGCATCGTGAAAACCAAGCCTACAATCAAAGATAATAATCGCTTCATCTTTTACTCCCCCATGATACTCTTAATTACAATAAACTGTTTATTTGAATCTAAGACGTTAACACCAAAAATTCAAGAATTCAATATACGAGGGCGATTCTATGAGATCTTTAGGCCATTTCTTTTGCATAGGCGTACTATTGAGCAGCATCACAGACATGCATGCTTTACCCATTCAATATACACTCGATAAAAAACAGCTTAATAACATCGAAAGCGTCGTTAACGCAGCAATTAAAAATAACGAACTTCCGGGCGCTGTTGTTCTGATTGGTCATAACGATCAGATCGTCTACGAAAAAGCATTTGGCAACCGTTGCCTAGAGCCAATAGAGCTCATGACAACTGACACGATATTCGACATCGCGTCACTCACAAAAATTTTCACCGCGACAGCTGTCGTACAACTTGCAGAACGTGGGCTTATTAGAATCAACACACTGGTGAGTACCTATATTCCAGAATTTGGTAAAAATAACAAAGAAAAAATCACTCTCGAGCAGCTTCTGATTCATTCATCAGGATTTATCGCTGACAATCCCGTGCAAGATTATGCTCAGGGATACGAAAAAGCTTTCGAAAATATTTATAACTTATCGCCCCTGCATGAACCGGGCACACAATTTATTTATAGCGACGTTGGTTATATCGTACTTGGCGAACTGATCCAACGCATCTCGGGAAAAACGTTACAAGAGTTCATGCGAGAAAATATTTTTGAAAAGCTGGGCATGCATGAGACCATATTTAACCCTCAAGAATATTTATTCCCACGCGTAGCACCAACTGAATATCGTAATAATATTCTTATCCGGGGACAAGTTCATGATCCTCGAGCGCATTTATTAGACGGTATCGCAGGACATGCAGGACTTTTTTCGACAGCTCGCGATCTGGCAAAATTTTGTTATTTATTTCTCGATAAAAATCTTGATAACAAACAAGACTCGCACGTCTTAAGTAATCTAAGTATCCAACGTATGACAAAAGCTCATGTTATTACGCCAACTCAATCACGAGGTCTGGGATGGGATATCGATACACAATTTTCATCATACAGAGGCGATTTTTTCCCACTTGGAACATTTGGCCACACGGGATTTACGGGAACATCAATCATGATTGATCCTGTGAGTAAAATATTTATTATTATCTTAAGCAATCGTGTGCATCCCCATGGCAAAGGGAACGTAGTACATCTGCGCGCAAAGATTGCTAATATCATTGCAAGCACTATTGAATATTGAATCTCACCAGTGCAACTATTTGCTTTCAAGAATACTTGTTTGTCCTGTCTGTGGCTCTGCAATTTTTTTCACGACAAATTTTATGATACTTTCTGCTTGTTTGACAGCATGAGTGGTATCTGCAAGATCAGGAATATCGAACTCCGTTGGATACCTAAATTTAGATGAAAATGGGTTTATAAAATCAGCCGCATCAAATTTTTTACGAAACTGTTGATCAAAAGACATACATAATTCAAGCAACTTTATTAAATCATGAGTCCTGATGACAGGATGATTCTTAAAAACAAGATAGGCCTTCAATGATTTTTCAGCTGATTGCTGACAATGATATACCGCAGCAGAAAACAACTCGAGCTTCATTAAGCCCTTTGCAGCAAGTAAATCTTCTTGAGCTATTCGTAACCACTTGTCATGATCTTGCATAAAGAACCTTGCCGTCCTTTTTTATCTTATAACATAAGGTGGTTACATCACACGAATATTTTTCGAATTCCTCTTTGGTATAAACAATCATATCTTTAGCTATTCCCAGACCAAACAGTGCCCGCTGCCCTGGTCTTGGGCGACTATACGATTTTTCATCTGACTGATTAATAACAATTAATAAATCCAGATCGCTATCTTCTGTTGGAGTGCCCCATGCGTATGACCCAAAAATATAGATAGCTATTGGATCGTATGTTTTTACCAGTCGTTTTTTTACTTCTTCTATAATTTCTTTAGTTATCATGTTTTAATACCCTCTATTTGACGCTACCACTTTATCAACCCACCATACATAACATTACCAATAAACTGCACAAAATACACGAAATCTATCCTTACAAAATTTTCATCATAAATTTTGGCCGCTTGAAAAACTTTTTAGACAATAAAAAAAGGCCTCGCATTTTGTGCGAGGCCTTTTTTATATTTTTCTATTTTTTTTACCAACCAAAAAATCCGAATGATACGTAACTATGAGATCTTCTTGGATAATAATCATAATCATCATGGCGACATGGCTGCGCATAGAATGGCTCCACATAGAAAGGAGCTGGAATATAATTATATTCTGGATAACAAGTTCTTACCCTTACAGGATAATAAACATCTCGACGACATCGATTATAATGATAACTCTGTCTATCTGCATGACGTCTATGTATATGGCGTCTATGTACAGGAGATATATGACTAAACTCAACAGTTATTCTTGCAGATGCTTCTGTAGCTACGGCAAAAATGCTTAACACAAAACCAGCTATCAATATATTTTTTTTCTTTATCATAAAAATAACCCCCTCATTTGATATAACAATAATATTCTAGACAATACCCATAATTAAATCTTATCTGAAAATTTAAGAAGTAAAAAAAGATTTAAAAATGCCAAAAAAAGCTTAAAAATGATTAAAATTGGACTCAAAAA
>Ga0207075_1054_pt1 | contig 22249 bp, 19 predicted proteins | sample Alteio_BWMinHeat_64_FD_153587 | JGI IMG/M metagenome (GOLD analysis project Ga0207075, IMG submission 153587) | Enriched cells from forest soil in Barre Woods Harvard Forest LTER site, Petersham, Massachusetts, United States -... | ecosystem: Environmental > Terrestrial > Soil > Temperate forest >... | reverse complement strand
TTCTTGAACATGTTCGCTCATATTTTGAGCAATGGGAGCAACATCAGCAAAAACATTCGTAAACAAACCAATACTCACACAAACTAAAAACTTTTTAAACATACAAACTCCCGTGAAACGAGCACCAATAAATACATCTTGCACGCTCAAATCGTATAGTATGGCACTCATAAAGTCAACCGGGTTAGCCCACCCAATCTACACATTATTGCTTAACTGAAATTATACAGATACATAAAAACTCAAGCATAAAATTATTGTTTGGTCCCTACCATTTCTTTAGTATAATGGGGTACATTCAGAGCAACACAACACATTAAAAACCCGTTCCTGGTAATACGAGCCACCCACCGGCAAGCATCGAACCATAAGAACACAAAGCAAATAAAAATTAACTCATGACTAGTTTACAAAGAGTTCTAGGGTACACTAAAGCCTACCGCAAAGCCCTTATTCTATCTCTTATCTCTGCTGCTTTATACGGCATTGTATCAGCACTGCCAACATACATGCTCAAACATACGGTCGACGAAATTTTTGTAAAAAAATATAGTCACTTGGTCATCCCGTTTATTCTTGTATTTCTTTTGTTCTTTGCCCTCAAAGGTCTCTTTATGTACCTCACAACCTATTCCATGCAATGGCTTGGCAATAGAGTTGTTAACGACGTACGCAGTGACCTGTTTTCAAAACTTATAAACTTTCCCACCAATTTTTTTCAAAAGCACACATCCGGCAAACTCATGTCATACTTTCTTAACGACATAACCATGATCCAGCAAACATCGTCGATAATAATAAAAGACGGTATTAGTAGTGTCTTTGAAGCGATTTTTCTCATTGGCGTCGCATTTTATCAAAATTGGATCTTGGGCGTCTTGATGCTCATCGTTGGTCCCATGATTGGCGTAACTATTAAAAAAATGGGCAAAAAGCGCAAAACTGCATCGCGCGCAATTCAAGTACAAATGGGGAATATTAGCACGATGTTACAAGAAGCTTTTATTGGTATTCGCGAAATTAAAGCCTTTAACGCCGAATCAATAGAAGTTAATCGTTTTGACAAACAGCTTAATAATAATTTTTTATCAATTATGTATAACGTACACATCGAAGCATTAGCACCAGCGTTAATTCAAATTATTACGATGTTTGGCAGCGGGCTCGTGTTATACGTTGCTGCACACCAAGTACTGAACGGCTCCATGACTGCAGGACAGTTAACATCGTTTGTCGGTGCAGTGTTACTAGCTTATCAGCCACTAAAAAAAATGATGAATGTGTATTCAGATATGCAATACGGTCTGGCAGCAGCTGACCGTGTTTTTGAAATCATGGATACTATGAACACGAGTGTTATTGACCAAGCACAAGAAGCCAAGAAAATAACGCTTACATCGTTTACCCACGAAATACTCTGGGATACTGTTTCGTTTAGTTATGATAACAATCACGAAGTCTTGTGTAATACAAACTTTTCTATCAAAAAAAACGAATGTATTGGCATTATAGGATCTTCAGGATCAGGCAAAAGCACCGTCTGCGATATGTTACTAGGCTTTATTGTCCCTACTGAGGGTATGATCTCTATCGACGGACATGACATCACGTCGCTATCATCAACAAGCTTGCGTGAAAAAATTGGCTATGTCGGCCAACGAACATTCTTGTTTAACGACACGATAGCTCGTAACGTCGCGTATGCAAAACCAGACGCATCAGAACAAGAAATTATACAAGCTTGCAAGCAGGCGTATGCGCACGATTTTATTCAAAACTGTTCTGACGGCTATCAGACACTGGTTGGCGAAAACGGGTCGTTACTTTCCGGGGGGGCAAAAACAAAGAATAACGATCGCACGAGCGTTACTCAAAAACCCCGAGATTTTAATTTTTGACGAAGCAACGTCAGCGCTTGACCAAGAATCTGAGCAGATGATAAAGCTAGCAATCGAAGAGATCAGAAAAGAAAAGACGGTCATAATCGTTTCACACCGTCCTACGATGTTGGAAAATATCGATAGACTTTTTGTTATTCAAGATAAAACTATTCAAGAAGTTTCTAAGTCGTCATTGGGAAATATGTTCCCGGCACAAGACAAATATATCCAAGCTTCAAATCTATAGACCTATAAATTTAAGAATGCCCATCGGCACGCCAGGCTGCTCACGCTGGAATACCCTTCAAAAAACGCTCAATCTTTTTGCGCTTCTGATCTTCGTATTTTTTAATTTTAGCCTCGATATATTCAAGTGCATCTGGCTCTAGGTTGAGAGAAAGTGATATTTTTAAAAGCACAGGCAGTGAAACATAGGCATCATCATCACTAATTTCTACAGAGCCATTACCCGCAAATCCTCTATCGTCTGTATCGATAAATGCAATTCGTCCGTCATCACACAAAATAATATTTTTGCCAGCATCAAAATCAAAAAATAAGGTCTTCTCAACGACTCTGCAAAGCTGCTTTATTTGTTCAAGATTAACTGCTTTAATATGCGAACCTTTAATTTTTTCAGCGATGCAAAATTCTCGAGGAATACGTGTTATATCATGTCTGGTTACCTGATCGATAGGAACTATATAGAGTATTTTATCGGGTACAAAAAGAAGGTGTAACTTATGCTTCGCGATACACGCTCGCAGTTTTGTAGCACCTCTCATACGTGCTTGAGCCTTTTTTTTGATGTAAAAAAAATCGAATGATTCAACTTTTCTTCCCATGTAGTAACGAACGCCATCAGAGTCTAAAAACGAAATCTTATCAAGCACGTCGTCGATATGGGTATCTACATATTCATACGCTTTATTAATTAAATTTTCTGGTTTTTCTTCAGTTTTTTCATCACGCGCACCAGTTCGCGTTGGAGCTGGTGGGGCTGCTGGTGAGTCTAGCTTATGAACAGTTGGAGCTACATACCCTGCCGGGCTTAGACGTGCTTCTGCTTTACTTTCTCCAGCAGGAACTCCTGGCGATGCCGGAGCAATTGGAGAAACTTCGGGGGTTATCGCAGGACAAAACTTCTCTCTCTTGCACCCGAACCATGTTTCACAAACGCTACGACGGCGCTTCATTGCCTGTCCTTCCCTTCGACTTCGCTCAGGATAAACTCCGCCACCTGGGCGTAGTAGGGCTTGCACGTCAACGACAAGACCGCCACACAGCAATAACATCATAATTTTGATTACATTCATCTTCTTCATACAAATAACCTCCATAAATATCTATCCATTATTCACGAAACAACTGAGGGTTCTTTAATTTCACTGTCTTCTATTTTTCTCTTTTCACCCCTGATATACTCTAATGCATCTGCATCAGGTTCCAAACAGTCATTACCACATAAAAGCCCAAGTCCTACAGCTATCAAAGTTGGCCTAAATCCTTCTTCTCCTGTATCTATAATTGCAATTCGTTCATCGCCACACAAGATAAGATTGCCCCTGTGTAAATCATAGAAATTAGTTTCTTTTGCCAAGATGCAGAGCTGTTTTGCTTGTTTAAGGTTGATAGCTTTACCTTCTATGCCTTTAATTTTTTGGGCAATACAAAATTCTCGAGGGATACGTCCTATATCATGTCTTTTAACCCTATCAAGAAGTACCCTGTAGATTCTTTTAGCGGGTAAAAAAATAAGATCTAACTTATTTTTGGTAATACATTCTTGCAGTATTTTAATCCCTGTGATGCGTGATCGAAAAGAACCTTTGAATTTAATGTAGAAAGAAGGGAATTCATATACGCCTACCAATATGCCATTGTTCTCTATTATCGAATCAAGTACTTCGTCGATATTATTATCTAAATATGTACGCGCTTCATCGAGAATGATTTCTCCTGATTTCACTTCGGCATTAGCTTCAGTTTTGGCTTCTCCAGAAGAACTCGAACTTGAGCTAGAGCTTAAAAGTGTACTTGAAACGGTATGCCCGGCTCCCATGGTTGTATCAACGTTGACTTCTCCAAGCAATTCTTCACCGCTCAAATTTTTCATTGCCTGCAAATCAACCATAAGGCTGCTGCACAGCAGCAACACCATAATTCTGATTGGATTCATCTTTTTCATACAAATAACCTCCATAACGATCTATCCATTATTCACAAACAGCTGATGGCTCTTTAATTTCACTCTCTTCAATTTTTTTTAATTCACTCTCAACATATTCTAATGCACCAGGTTCTAGCCTGCCTGGACGACATAAAACACGAAGCCCATAACGTAAACTTATCAAACCTTGAGCAAATGATCTTTTTTCAGTATCTACAATTGCTATTCGCCCATCGCCACATAAAATAAGATTCATATTGTTGTCAATGCCTACATCATAAAAACCTGTTTCTTTCATTACCAAGCAGAGCTGCTTTGCTTGTTTAAAAGTAATAAGTTTACCTTCTATGCCTAAAATTTTTTCGGCAATACAGCATTCTATTGTTGTAACCCGATCGAGACGCAGATTGTAGATTGTTTTAGCTGGTAAAAAAATAAGGTCTAATTTATTGTTGGTGATACATGCTTGCAGTTTTGCAGCGCCTGTGATGCGTGATTGAGCGCTCGAGGTTTTGACATAGAAAGAAGGGAATCCATGTACGGATCTCCCGTTCATTATCTTATCAAGTGCTTCGTCGATATTATCATCTAAAAATTTACAAGCTTCAGCGATAATTGCACTTCCTGGTTTCTCTTCTGTTTTAGCTTCGGTTTTTGCTTCTCCTAGCAAACTTGGGCTAGAGCTTGGTGAACTTGAAGCTGGACCTGAAATTGGAGGAGCATAAACAACAACTGCATGATCTGGCGCAGCCTCAGTTTTTGCTTCTTTGCTATCAGGAGCTACTGCTTGAGCTACTGGCGCTAATGATGAAGCAGATGATACAGATGCTGTTGCAACAGAACCAGATCTCTCACGCTTGCATCCACTAAGTAATTCGCTCAGCCCTTCACAAACATTACGACGGCGTTTCATACCCTGCACGTCAACCACAAAGCTGCTGCACAACAATAACATCATAATTCTGATTACATTCATCTTTTTCATATACCCTCCATACGTTTTTTGTGTTATAATCGCTAACACTCTATTTGAAAAAATTTCTATCAATCAATTTATTTTATCACTCGAGAGATAAAGAATCAAACGGCTATGGCGAAAAATGGCACAAAATGGGCGTTTTTCAGCATTTTTAACCACCTAAAATTCAGGATTCTTCTAATTTTTACCAAAATAGCCCCTATTTTCTAATATATTGCCAAATTGAAATATACGTATAAACTGATTATTAGTTGATTAGTTATGTACAAAATAAGTTTTATAAAAGGTTTTTATGAAAGGGGTTTTATGAAAAATTTGAGCAAATCATTATTTTTATCGTTATTAATTGCATTTTCAACAGTTTTTTGTAGTTATGGGATGGAACCTAAGGCTAAATCTGAGGTTAAATCGATAGCACCCGCAATCATTTCAACTAAGCTACGCATGAGAGATATTAGCGACAGTAAAGACATAATCGTAAAAGATGAAACCGGTTTAGATGATGCGGATAAAGAAAATAAATCACCAAACAAACAAACTAAGATAACAATAGAACCTGAAATTCGAGGGCTTGATGATGGCGATGATGACAAAGAAGCAACTAAAGATGTTGTAGTTACTGAGGTCAAACTCCCCAATATTATGGATATCAATACAATTCTTGCAGGCATCCCATTTGGTAAAGATGCTTTTTGCCTTAAGGCAGAACCTGTAAAAACAGATAAACCTATAAATGCCCGTAGCATAGCAATAACCTTCAGGGCCCTTTGCATTGGGCACATTGATTATGCAATAGTGCTTAATCATTCAAAATATAGACCTGGCCTTTATATTCACAATATCAAAATTATAGATTCAAAATATCAAGGGCTTGGCCTGGGCTATTTTTTAGCACTTGCGGCATGTATTGATGGTGTAGATCATTTAAAAACTTGTGCAATAAATTCAGCATTCATTACAACAATTAGCAAAGAATCTTTTAATTTATTTCATAAAATTGGGTTCAGACAAACTCCAGGTCTTGGTTCGGATCATCTTGCAACTACAAATCTGGAAGCTTTATTGAAAAATAATATACGTACTATTTTAGTCAGAGTAACCAAAAAACTAACAAACCCTAAATTGTTGGGAGATATATCATGAACGTTATTCGAAATATTAAAATTATTATGCTTGGTATTGTATGCGCAGCACTGATCAATCCTGTTTTTTGCATGATTAACATGAATAAGCATCAAGAGACAGATAGTAGCCATGCTCTGCCAGGTACTGCTGCGATTTTTCCTGGCGTAACTTCTCCAAGCACAAGTGCACCAACAGCTCCAACACCAGCTCGTGTCGAGGATGGAAAAACAGAAATAAAGATACTAGCAGGTGCAACAATCGATGAGAAAGCTGGGATAATTTCTGATTTTGATCCTCTTGGAATCAACACACGCTTACTATCTATCTTCATAGATGGTGGATTTTTTCAGATCGAAAAAAACCACGCGGCATATGCAGCGTCGGGTAAGTATAAAACACTCTATGAAAGCCCAGGAATGATTCCTAGGGAACTCAATCTTGTGTTTATTAAAGACGGCACAAAAGCAGTTATCGGCTCGCGAACATATCACATCATGCCAAGTAAAAAAAGAGTATCTATGGGGTCAATTAGAATACATGAAGCCTATCGAAGATTAGGTCTTGCAACATTACTTATGCTCGCAGCACTCCACGATAGTGACATAACTCGCTACAGCTGCAACCGCGCTATTGCGATTCCCTTAACTCCAGAATCTGAACAATTATTTAAAAAATTCGGTTTCACACAAAACAAAAAACGAAAACGCGTTGAAGCTCAAGACTTACGGTCCATGTTAAGAGAAAAAACCGCTCGACTCATTGACGAAGTCTTTATCGCAAAACTTAAACAAACTGAATGATGATACAAAGTTACGTAATCAAAATGGAGATTATTATGAATGTGATTCGAAATAAAAAAATTATTATGCTTGGTCTTCTATTATGCATAACGATTCTCAATCCTATGTTTTGCATGATTGGAATCAAGAAAGATCATAGCGTTACAGGAGCTGCAACTATCGGGGAGCTTCGGGCTGCTCCAATGGCTCTTGATGCACGAGAAGTAAAAATACCAGCCAGCATTGTAGCAGACTTTGATCCTCTGGGCATCAACACACGCCTGAGAGCCGTCAGTATAGATGGTGGCGTTATCCAAATCAGGCAAAACCACCATGAATACATGAAATCAGATCTCTTTAAAATATTTGCAGGAAAAGATAAAGATACGGGCAAGATGATTGCCAAAGAACTCAAACTTGTGCTAATAACCGGTGATAAAGAAAAAATTATAGGAGCACGAACATATCATATCGTACACAATGAAAATGGCGAAAATACAGTATCTATGGGAGATATAGAAATACATGAACAGTATCGCAGGTTAGGTCTTGCAAAATTGCTCATTTTCGCAGCACTTGCTGACCAAGACATCATTAAACATGAATGTAAAAAAGCAACTGCAGTTGCTACTAATCAAGCATCTAAAAATTTATTATATAAATTTGGCTTTTTTCCAGTACATAGAACAGACAGAACAGACGAAACAGACGAAAAATTCCCACAATGTTTAGCAACGCATGCTCTACCCTGCCTACGAGAAGATCAAATAACGCTGAATCTTAAAATGGTATTTCTCTTACTTCCCATGAAAATTGCACATCGAAAGTTACTGTAATTCTGTTGTATTTTGTAATGTAATGTATTGCATCGACTCATACAAAAAAATATACTTACTATATAACTCGATATAACTCGATATAACAGTGGTAGTCTTTTTTCTAGAACCACAAAACGTTAAGAGTTCCCATGAAAAACAAAGCTCGTGTTTTAATGTTTATTATATTTGCAGTCATGTCTGTTCAAACAAGCATAGCAATGCTTGATGGGTCAACAAGAGCCGGATTGGCGTCTCGAAGTCGTGCTGACGGGTATCTTAGACCACCAATAGACCGATCAGATCCCGCCCGGGATCCAGGTCGACCTGTAGCCCCAACATCTGTTCTAGCAGATAGACCAACAGAACCTATAGACCCTAAAAAGCCCAAAGCTCCCGCTCCAACACCAACACCAACGAGAACAACAGCAAGAGAACATAAAACTCCTGCTCCAACACCTGTTACAACACCTGCTATAGTATTCGATCTTTCAATAATAAATAAACGTCTTGCAGAAATATCTCATGGCCACCTTAAGCTTGAACTAACAAGCACCTCACAACCTTATGGTCTTGGGCGTCGCATTATGATTGTTCATACAAAAAAAGATACTTCAACCACTCTTGGATACGTAAGCTTTACACTTGTACAAGCTACTAAATCAGTGCCTGCACATGTAGAAATTAATGGGATACGCATAGATGAAACACTTGCAAACAAAGGGTTTGAAGAACTCTTAATTTTGGCAGCACTGAGGCACAGCCTTGAAGAAAACAACAATAATGCTTTTGCATTCATATTCTTTAGTAGCCCTTCGACGGAGATCACCAATGTTTTTTACCCATCTCTTGGCTTGGCTAACTCCACAACTGATATCCTACCCACGTTAATCAGCAATAACGCTCCAACTCTGCTTAAAAGCGCCCTATTCAAACTAGAACAAGAATTGCTCAGTATTCTCTTAACAGACTTGGTTATTACATAATAAAAAAAAATAAAGGCGCTCGTTGATCAACGAGCGCCTTTAAAGTAAAAAACTATTAATTAATTATGATTCAAAAACAACCCAATTTTGCTTTCACTATTAACAGCACCCTGTGCAAGATCATGAGCATCTGCAATGACACCCGCTTCGACGAAATAAACCTCATCAGAGACTCCACGTACAAACGTCATATCATGGCTACTGAGCACAATCGTTATTCCTGTCTTACAAAGATTTTTTAAAATATCTTGTAATGATTTCGAGCTCTGAGGATCAAGCGCCGACGTTGGTTCGTCCAGTAACAACACCTGTGGCCCAAGGGCCAATGCTCGAGCAATGGCAACACGTTGCTGCTGGCCACCTGAAAGTTGCGCTGGGTAAGAATTTTGATGCTCACGCATGCCCAGCATATCTAAAATCTCGAGCGCTTTTTCTTCGGCGATTGTTTTTGACACGTTCAAAACAGATAGTATTGGGTGCATACAATTTTGCTTGACCGTCATGTGCGGGAAAAGATTAAACTGTTGAAAAACAAAGCCAATTAATTGAGCACGTTCTTTTGGTGATAAGATTTTTAGATCAATCCCGTCGACCAAAATATCGCCCTGATAATCTTTATATAACGTCGCCATACACTTTAATAAAGACGTTTTACCGCCGCCACTGTTACCAATAAACGTGGTAATTTTTGCTTTTTTAATATGACATGAAATATCATGTAATATTTTTTTATGTATTTTTTTCTGTTGCAATATTAAAAACAGATTTTTACTGTGTATCATGAGCGTACCCTTTTTCTAAAAATCGTGTTTCTAAAAATCGTGCCCCGAGCGCAAGAATCGATGTCATAAACAAATAAAATAAAGCAATCGCCAGATAAATAGTTATCGGATCAAGCGCACGCGCATTAATATTGGTTCCAATTTTCGTTAACTCAAGTAAGCCAATGGTCGAAATAATCGACGTCTCTTTTACCAGGACAATCAGCTCGTTCATGAGCCCAGGTAAGATCGCTCGTATAACCTGCGGGACAATAATGTGATATAACGTTGCAGGTAACGAATACCCAAGCACGTAACATGCATCCCACTGACCATCGAAAATCGCGTTCATACCACCTCGTACCGTTTCGGCGATATACGCAACCGAGTTAAAGCCGATCGTAATAACGCCAGCTGCAAACGGGGATAAGTTAATACCCAAAATATCTGGAAGCGCATAATAGACGAGTAATAACTGCACGTATATGGGAGTACCACGCATGACAAGAATATAAAAATCAAGCACTTGTGATAACCCGAAAATCTTGAGCTTTTTACTTTGAATTATCCCAACAAGTATCCCAAATACAAGCCCGATCGCTATCCCGCCTAGTGCTACTTGTATCGTCATACAAGCCCCCTGAAATAACAGGGGGAGTGAATCGATAATAAGTTGTAACGATTTATGAGTTTGCATGAGACCCTCCTGCAAACCATTTTTGCTCAAGCTGAGTTAACGTCTTATTATTTTTAAGCTCAAGAATTATTTTATTTACCTGAGCTTTTAGATCATGTTTGTTTTTCTTGATCCCAATCCCATATCCAAACGAGTGATATTTTTCTGGCAACGCAATCTCGAGCATAACTAATTCTGGCGATTGCTTTTTGAGTGCGTTCCCAATCATAACATCAAGCGCAACAGCTATTGCTTTGCCGTATTTGAGCGCCATCACCAGATCTGCAATATTTTCAAGACACGTAACGTCAAGACCCCCTGTCGATACCAAAAAATCTTCGGTTACCGTCATACCAGCTTGGGTATAGACGTTCTTGTTTTCTAGATGTTTCAGGTCAGTAATATTCGATACTCCTGCAGGAATTTTTTCCCAAAAATAAAGCCCTATCGTCTTTGTAGCATCACCCTGATAATGGACCATGTCGATCTCTTGCAGCTTATGAGGGGAAATCGAAACACCAGAAATAATCAGATCGATTTTTTCTTGCTTAAGCGACATAATTAACGCATCAAACGCCATATCTTTTATGACCAGCTTCTTGCCCATTTTTATAGCAATCTGGTTGGCAACATCGATATCAAAGCCTTCGAACTGTCCCTGGGAATTTAGAACCTCATACGGCGGAAAGCCTGAGTTAAGCCCAACGACAAGCTCATCTTGAGCATTGATTTTTTCTTGTTTATTAACACCACAACTTACGAAAAATAGTAATCCTAAAATCGCCATAAACCCGGCGAAACTTGATTTTGAAAACATAATAAACTCCTAAATTAATTAAATAAATTACTAAACAAATTATTGCTGTAATCACAGTATTCTGAGCGCACAGCATTTTTTAATTGATCTCTCAATCGCTCGCGACGTCATCCCAGGCTTGACCTGGGATCCAGGCAAAACCCACGTTTATACCCCCGTCTTTTTTATTATAGTTTCTCTTTAGAGCAACCTCAGTGTTGCCAGTTTAATTTTTGGGGCTTAACAAGTAAGCTTGCCTGGATCCCCGTTTTCACGGGGATGACGTAGTAAGTCATCGTCTTTATCGAACAACCAATGCGCGCAAAAAAATACGCACAAAAAGTTACAGCACAAATAAACTAAAATACAAAACTAAAAAATATGCGAAAAGTTAAGATAGCTAGAAATAGCTTATGAACGGCGGCAGCGCCTATTGGAAGAAATACGTGAGAAAGAGAAGAAAGAAATATTTGAAGAAGAAATATTAGAAAAAGAAATAGCAGCGACACCGCTTGCGATATCACTGTGTAGCGGGGCATGCTCTGCCAGATTTGCGGGCGAGCATAACCATGTATTGGTCTGCTTCAACATGAGAAGCCCTTTCGTTAAAACGTTAACATATAATTAATACGATTATTTCAATTATACCATAAAAACAGTGGCTGTCTAGAGGTTTTTTTGCTTAGATTATCGAAAAAACCCCCTATTTTATCGTTCTACAGGTTCATGATACGCAAAATGAAAGAATGTAAAGCAACAAGCACAGGTTAGGTGAAAAATATAGTATATATTTATTGACAAACAGAACTAATTAGATAGGCTAAGATATAAACATTGAGATAAGACCAACTCAGATTAAAAATAGTTACTATATGGAGGTTATCATGAAAAATTTTAAATTTGCTCTTATTTTCACAGCACTTGCCACCACTTGTACACCAAATTTTGCTGCAATGCCTGCGCCAAAAACTGAAGTCGTTCCTGCAAAAAAAGTAGCAACCAAAAAAGCACCTGAAGTAAAAGAAGCGATAAATCTCGAAACTATTAATAAGCGCTTATCACAATACACAATCTCAGGAGGTCATGTACAAATTAAAGAAGTCCATCAAGCATATGCAGATATGCTACCAGATTTTGATGGGGAATATATTGGACGGCAACTTAATCTTGCATTCGTAAGAGAAGACAAAGAAGCCAACATTGGGATAAGACAATATAAAATTAGACCTACAACGAAAACTGTTTATTTGGATAATCTAGAAATTGACGAACCTTATAGACGTTATGGTTTTGGAACATTGCTCATTATAGCAGCACTTCTTGATGAAATTATCATGCAACATGCATGTACCAAAGCGATTGTAACAGCAACAAATACTGGAATTCAGGCATTGTATAGAAAAATCAGTTTTGTAAATATCGAAGGATCACGTGACTTTGTAAGAGATGATCTTCAGGACTACATACAAATACAAACTCCTGCTTTATTGGAAGCATTCTTTGAGACATTTGCAAAAAAAATTCTTCAAAAAAATTCTTAAAGTTACTCAAGTTGTGCATCAATACCGCGACTCTCTATAATAAAAACATCTGTTCGTCATCCAACCTGCTCACCGCAGCGCCGTGCTTACACTTAACGTCATTAGCTTCGATTTCAGGGTTGTGAGACAAACAGAGTAATCGTTCATAGTCAAAAAGCTTGCCAAATCGAGCTAACCCTAATCTTTTCAGGTATAACTGACATCTCCATTATTGTTGACAAATAGAATTAATGCAGGTTAGAATAAGAAAGTGAAGCTTACCCAGAATAAGCCCAGAATAAGTGCAAAATAAGTAAAAAAATAGTAAAGGAGACCCCATGGCTATGAAGCATTGGTTCGGCACAAAAATTGTACTCTTGATAGTTTTCGGAATATTTTTATTAAACGAAGCGGTATTTTGTGCAGCGAAACCTGTAGCTGAAGGGCCTGCTTCTCCTGCTGTTCATCCTGACGTTGCAGCTGCTGCAGCTCAAAGAATGGCTGACCAAGAAACTAAGTCCGAAGTGCGTGAGGGTTCAGAGGGCGAAATTACTCCGGAAGAACAAGAGCTCCTAGAAAACATTAGAATTTTGTTTAGCCAGCCAAAGCATACAGTAGGTGAGGAAGGTCAGGAATTGAAGGTCGCTATTCCTAATCCTGCAATAGAAAAGGAGCTCACAAGCTATTTCGATAAAGCGGTTAAAGGAAAATTTGCTCGAGCATTTAAAGCCATTTTAGCAGGGAAGCCTGACGACGAGCAGGTTACATCAATGATCGCGAGTATACTGTTTAGGAATATTGATTCATTATTACGTAAAGAAGACAAAAGAGAGCGCATGAATACTGATCTTCTCTTTATTCTTTCCATGATTAAAGATGCCCCTCAAAATCCAAATTTTAACTTTGTTAGCATGATTACAACATCAACTTTCCCTGCCGGCAATACTTATCTTCATCAAATGGCTGCACAATGTTCAGGAGATGTTGTTAAACAGATCATCGATCTTGCACACCTATGTTTTCTTGGCATAAGAGAATTTATATCAGGACATATAAATCGACAGAATAACAAAAAGCAAACAGCTCTTCACTCGGCAATCATAGCAGGGAACGCAAGTGCTGCAACCACGCTTTTGGCAGACCGCGATATTGACCGTACAATGCAAGACGAGGACGGAAAAATAGCACGCGATTACAACCCAGAACTTTATGATAAATGTCTTGCAGAAGTAGATATTCAAATAAAAATTAAAGCCGATCGTTTGAGAGGGGTTACATCGTTGTTGGGGAACGTAACTGGCCAGAGCGCAGAAGGTGTAATCAGTCCTGACATAGCAAAAATAGTTGACCTCTATGGTCTTGAGCAATACGCCTCTGAAACTCGTACGGCAATGCCAACATATGAAGGTGATGAAGGGCCATGCGATGACCCGAATTGCCCAAATTGCGCGGCTATAAAGAAGGAAGAACAAGGTGAATAGTTTTCAGAAAGAAGCAGTTTTAACTGAACAGCATAATAAAAAGAGGCCATGGCTATGAATAATCGATTTGGTACAAAAATTGTACTTTTGATAGTTTTCGGAATATTGTTATCAAACAATACGGTATTTTGTGCAGCACGCTTTGCATCAGGTGCCCACGCCACAGCTTCTCCTGCAGCTCCTCTTGAAGCTGAAACCAAAGCTGGAAATCCCGCCGTGAACAGAATGACCGATATGGTACAAGCCATATGCAGGAGAGTTAAAGATTTGAGAGATAAGAGTATCACCATAAAATCTGATGATACAAAGAGTGTAGAAGAGGCAAAAAGTGAGATACAAGCTCTCGAAACACCAATGTTGGAATATCAAACTTTTATTAACGACCAGAAAAGAGCAGTCCCTGATTTTATCAATCACGTTAACAATGAGGGTATGCCCCCACGCGTTATCGAGGTAGAATTAGAGTTGAGCTTACGGCACGATTTGGAAGCAATAAGTATGACATTGGGTTTAGGGACATTTCTTGAAAATAAAGACGTAGACGATTTGCAATCATTAGAAAGTGAAATATATGATGCAATTGAAAATCTTACAGGGCCTGTACTTAAATTTAAAAATCTTGTACATCGTTATGGGAGTTATCGTACTTTTCTTCAAGAAAATAAAAAATATACGCAACAGGAATCGCATGTAATTTTGCATATTGCTACATATGTAAGTCAAGTAACAGAAGCGTTAGCGTTAGCTGATAAAGATGGCGGGCGTTATTTATTTAATTTACTGAAAACCTATGTTGAATGGCTACCAGAGGCAACTCACATGCGTGGTTTGGTAGAAGAGGTTGAGGCACATGGCAGTCTTATGGGCATTGCAGACAAGAATAATAGGACCATGCTTGATTGGACGAGAGAATTGATCGAGACGGTTAAGAAAAAGAGAGCAGGATTGAGTGCAACTGAAAGCTCAACTATTTTTTTTGATGATGCTATAAATCAGTTGCTTGAGCTTGCAAGAATTTTAAAACATGGTCTTACGAAAAAATATATATATAACAAAGAAACGGGTAAAGAAGAAGCTCAGCTAAAAAAAATTGAAACAAGATCATTCGCACCCTCAACAAAGATTAATCCAAAAACTGGACAAGCTTATAGATCAATAAGTACAAGAATTAAAGCTTTAGATCTTGCAACCCACAGAAAAGATCTGGGGGAAGTCGCAGACACAGCAGGATATGAACTCAATGAAGAATTTTATCAAAGGTTACCAGAGATCATGAAAGAACGAACTGAGCGTGAAGCTGCAGAAAAAGCTGACAAAGAAACGGAGAACCTTAAATAGGGTGCACAAAGACAAGTCCTAGGTTATAAAACATTTAAAAGGGGTCCATACGAATATGAGCCCCTTAAAAAATTATCATGATTTTATTTAATTCAAAAACGCGTCAATCAATAACGATCTCGTTTGTTGTGCATCAATACCGCGACTCTGTAAATAAAACATCTGTTCATCATCAAGCCTGCTGACAGCAGCGCCGTGCTTACACTTAACATCGTTCGCTTCGATTTCAAGCTGTGGGATAGAGACAGCACGTGCTTTTCTGCTTAATAAAATATTTTTGTTTAATAAATAAGAATCGGTTTTTTGTGCGCCTTTGGCAACACGAATCATACCATTACAAAATATTTTTGCCTGGTCATCAAGCACTGCTTTTACGGTGACATCACTAAAACAACCTTGGGCCTGATGGTCTTGTAATGTTTTAAATTTATAGACACGATTGCCCTGAGCAAAACATGAAGAGACTGCGTTTGCTCGAGAATTTTTACCGGCAAGCGTAAAGATTAACTCTTTTTCAATAGTACAGGTATTTTTGTTTTCTAAATTTTCAAGATCTTTTTGAGCAAGAGTTTTTTGCGCATGACGTTCAATAGAACGCATGGTATACGTAAGCGAGCTGTTCTCATGCACAATAAACTCAAGTTTGTTTTTGAACAGCTGTTCTGTTATTTCTGTCTTTACTGTTGTCGTTATTAACGATATATCAATAAGATCATCGATAATATCAACCGAAAGATTTGGTGCTATAGAAATAGTCAGTACAAGATCGTTTGGGATCTCGTGAGAGATATGAGAACGTAATAATTCTTTGAGCGAGATTTGTTTCTGCAGGTCTTTTTCTAAAAAAATCGTTAATTTCATAGGCTGAGAAACTGGATATAAAATAGCTTGGACGCCGGTTTTGATGCTAGTAGTGACGTTGTTCATAAATTTACCCTACCGACCCTTCCATCTCAAGTTCGATAAGACGATTCATTTCTACGGCGTATTCCATCGGAAGCTCTTTGATAAACGGTTCGATAAAACCGTTAACTATTAACGTTCGTGCCATGTTGGCTTCGATGCCACGGCTCATGAGATAAAACAGTTGGTCGTCGCCAATCTTACTTACCGTTGCTTCATGTCCGATCTGTACATCATCTTCGTTAATATCGATATACGGATACGTGTCAGATCGTGAATAATCGTCAAGAATTAGAGCATCACATTGCACAAACGATTTACAGTTTTCAGCGCCTTTGGCAACTTTGACCGCACCACGATAGCTTGAGCGACCACCTTTGCTACTAATTGATTTTGATACGATACGTGAACTCGTATTAGAAGCCAAGTGGGTTACTTTACCGCCAGCATCTTGAATTTGATTTGGAGCACTTGCCATAGCGATAGAAAGAATTTCAGCTTTTGCGCCTGACTCTTTTAAAATTACTGCAGGGTATTTCATGGTAATACCACTACCCAAGTTCCCGTCGATCCATTCGACCACTGAGTCTTGATATGCTTCGGCACGTTTGGTAACTAAGTTATAAACGTTTTTTGACCAGTTTTGTATTGTAGAATAGCGCACACGCGACCGTTTTTTTGCGATAATCTCAACGACTGCACTATGCAAAGAGCTTGAACCGTATGTTGGCGCCGTACAGCCTTCGACATAGTTTACAAAGCTATCTTCGTCAGCAATAATTAACGTACGTTCAAATTGGCCCATACGCTCAGCGTTAATTCTGAAATACGTCTGTAATGGGGCTGTAACTTTCACGCCCTTTGGAATGTAAATAAAGCTGCCACCACTCCATACTGCGGTATTAAGCGCTGCAAATTTATTATCGTTATACGGGATAACCGTACCAAAATATTCTTTAAATAAATCTGGATATTGTTTAAGACCTGAGTCGGTATCAAGAAAGATAACACCCAACTCTTCCCACTCTTTTTTTAAGTTATGATACACAACTTCTGATTCGTATTGCGCCCCAAGCCCTGCAAGATATTTCTTTTCTGACTCGGGAACACCAAGACGATTGAATGTATTTTGAATTTCTTTAGGAACATCGTCCCATGATTTTTCTTGTTGTTTGACCGGTTTTACATAGTAATAGATATTATGAATATCAAGCGCGGTAAGATCTGGACCCCACTTAGGTAATGGGCGCGCCATAAAATGCTCAAGCGCTTGCAAGCGCAACTCAAGCATCCACAATGGTTCTTCTTTACGTGCCGATATTTCACAGACGATTTCTTCGTTTAATCCCAACTCAGACTTATACTCATAGAGCTCTGGATCAGAAAATCCTGCAGTATATGTTGGATCATATATTGGATCAAGCGTTAAATCTTTTTCTTCTAAATCTTTTTCTATCATGTAAAACCTAAACTCCGGTTTTTAAAAAACTATTCGAGAAATACGAGCAATAATAGATTTGATAAACATTAAGCTTACCAGAATTAAATAGATTAGGGAAACACGATAATAACGCATTTTCAACACTTTTTGCATATTTTTATCGTATTTTAAAAATATTTTACAAAATAGTATGCATGTATATAATATGTATATATAGTTAAAGTTATGAATTTTAAGTGGTGTTACGCGAAACTTATTGTTGATTACCAAATAACACTGGTTTAATTTTGTTAGGAGAACCTATGCTTATTACCGAACACACCGAACAAACAACCGCACAACCAAGCGCTATCTGGAAACTATATCAGGACGTTGAAAACTGGAACAGTTGGGATCATGCACTTGAATATACAAAACTAAACGGGAAATTTGCAGAGGGCAGCACGATCAAATTAAAAGTTAAAAACGGACCGTTAGTTGATATCGTGATTAATAAACTCGAAGAAAATAAGCTTTTTATTGATACGAGTAATTTGTTTCTGTGTAAAATAATCGATACACATACGATCACACAAAAAGCTGGTACGACACTTGTGACGCATAAAATCGAAATGACCGGACTGTTATCATTCTTCTTTGCCTTTGTTATTGGACGCGATATGAAAAAAGATTTACCATCGGTTATGAAGTCGTTGGTCGCAAAAGCCGAAAAGCTTACATGAAACAAACAGAAAATATCTTATGGGACAAAATTAGCCAATTCGAAAAACCTGAGCATGCGCCCGGCTTTTTGCTCTGGCAAGCAAGCACGTTATGGCGGCGCTCTATCGAGCAGGCGCTTGAGACCATAGATCTCACGCACACCCAGTTTGTATTGCTTGCAAGCGTCGCCTGGCTTACGCGCGATAACAAAAATTTATCACAGGTCGATTTGGCAAAACACTGCAAGACAGATATCAATATGACCAGTCAGGTGCTCCGTATGCTTGAAAAACGTGGTTTTATAGAACGTACGGTGCTCAAAAACAATTTACGCTCTAAAGCGTTACTGGTAACTGATCTGGGTTCAAACTTGGTCAAACAAGCGATACCAATGGTCGAAAAGGTCGACGCTCAGTTTTTTGCTACGCTTAATACGACAGAACAGCTCAATTTTAGCGACTATCTTGCACAATTAATCAAATAAACGACAATACTTCGTCTAGATTGATATTTTAAAAACTATTTACTAGACTCTCCCGACGTAAAAGTCGTTCGCGAACAGTCGCATGTAGTCTTGTTTTTGTTATTTATTAAGAAAAATCATGTTTATAAATATAAAAAAAATTATTTTGTTTTTTGTAACTGTCTTGCTTACAAACCAGGTGCTGGTATGTGCCATGCGAGTTCTTCCTGTTTCACCACACACTGCTGGAACAAAAGCAGCCACGGGTGCCCCTTCGGTTTTTAGTGCCCGATCACCTTTTGCACGCACGCAAGATGATAGCATTGCAAGTCTTGTTGATGACATGGGGCGTTTATCTATAGTCGACCCACATGTTAGTATTACGAGAGCTCCTGACGTTAAAAAGCCCTCGATAAAGCTCGAAACTTTATTTTTTCAGGATCTTGCAGGCCCACTCCATAGTGCTCGCACGAATCCTGAAGGGTTATATCTTTTTTTATCAAGCGATGCATGCAAAAAATTTCCATTTCTCTTAGTCGTTGCGTACATAAAATTACTTGAGCTAGCCCTCGAGCAGACAATTTCACCGTCTCCGGAATATAGAGCGCCTTTCATTTTCAGAACGGCATATGATAAAGATCCGCGGGTTTTTGCTCTTCTAAAAGCAGCTGGTGCAAGTGAAGAATCGCGTGATAATGCCGGCATTAGGCTCAAACATGTTGATACATTTAGACAAGCTATCTTGCTACCAGCAGAAAAGCTCATACATAAAAATTGTGCTATTGCGCAAAAAATGTTGCTTGATTTTTATTTCACCGCATTCAAAAAACTTGGGCCTGAACAAGCTGCCAAAATAGATATTTTTGATGTTATTAAAGAAATTTTCCTTGTGCAAAACTCGCTGCCAACAATCTGCACAACAATAACTCCCGAGTTAGTTGCAACACGTTTTATGGCAAATAACATTACGTATGTACACAATCAGTATAAATTTGAAGCGCATGCCACAAGCATGGGCCTGGAAATGGGTTTAATTTTTACTCGTACCATTGAATTGATACAAACAGCACAAAAACAAGTACTTGAAACAAAATTGGCCGAAGCTAAGCTCGAAACAGAAGTGTTTGCAAAAAAACGTGCCGACTTGCGTAAAGAAGAACCGAAAAAACCAATAGCTGTAGAACCAAAAGAAGTAGAAAAAGAAGATGGAGAAAAAAAAGTAGAAGCTGTTAGAAAAGATGTTAAAAAAGAAGATAGTAAAGAAGTAAAAGATTTAGAAGCAAAACAAGCTTATACTCCTATCAACCCAGATACCTTGCAAATGCGCTCCCTTGCAATCACCCTTGATGAAAATCGTGAAAACCCAGATCGACTGTATCTTTACTTGGGCGAGTGTAAAAAATATCCAATATTACTTGTTATCGCGTATATGCGCATGCTTGATATCAACCCTGACCAATATTACCTACGAAAAGTTGAAGCAATTGATAAAAAAGTTGAAATTGATCCAAAAACCGGAGCTCTGCTTCCATCGGGAAAAACACTGTTTATAGACACCCCTCTGATATTTAGAGCTGTTCATGATTTTGTTGAAGCAAAAGAAATGCAAGCTTTTTTTGTATATACAGTTCTTTCATGTTCTCTCGCAAATACCTCGCTGACTGACATTCAGGGCACAAAAATTTCCGAGTTAGAACATTCTGCAACAATGTCGCGTCAATTTGATAGCACTCCTATAGACTCTGTAAAAAACATTTGTGCTCTCGTTGATTTTTATATCGATTTTTATTTAAGAGAAGTCGATATGTTCGATCTTAAACCAGAAGCAACCGAACCTGAGCTTCTGGATTTTATTGCTGAGCTTTTTATTCTGAAAGCCGAAATGCCTATCTTTTTGGCAGGTCTGACTCCCGATTTGATTGTAAAGCGTATGCGTGTTAAAAAAATATCGCCAACAATCACACCAAATCTCCTGATACAATACGCCAAAAAATACGTAAAAAACACTGATGTTATGCATGTTGCTCGATTGCTTTCTGGTTCTAAGAACAGTAATCTTGCACTCAAGCAGTATGCAGAAGAAATATTCTCTTCTGAACTTTCTCCCGAACGGTTATATCCTGATGAAAAAAAGAACCCCGCAAGCAAAAAAGCTGCAAAATCTCCTGATGGTCTACCAAGTGCCGGAACGGGCGTTTCAGACTTGGCAGAATTGCTCGATAGCCATAAGCCAATCTCCATTCATACACTACAAATTGATGATCTTGCCGAAAAACTCGCTGCAATTCGAGATAATCCAGAACAACTCTATGCTTTTTTATCAGGCAAAAAGTGCCAAAAATATCCCATCACGCTCGTTATTGTCTACATGCAAGCACTTCACATCAATCCTAATCAAAATCTTAAAAAGAAAAAAACTCCGCTCATATTTCAAGCTGTGCAGGATCGAAATACACGCATATACACAATACTTGCAGCTCTTGGTGCTCATAGTAAAAGGGGCAATGGTCAATCCGTAGAGCAATTGCCAGGGATGAGCCACGTATCTACTGAATATCGCAACAATGGCGACTATAATCCCACCACTGAAAAAAACCAACTTCTTTTTCTTGATTTCTATCTCGATTTTTTAAAAAATAATCCACAAGAAGATCGTCTCTATGAGATATGTCTCATAAATATTATTCAAGAGATACATCATCTCAAGAAATTATTTCCAACATATTTGAGCATAATCAGCGATCAATTAATTCGAGAGCGCATTGCGGAAAAGAAGCTCATTAAAGACTGTGCACGATTACCTGTGTAATATCAGAGTAATATAACAATAGACAAAAAACGACGATCTTAGAACTCACGTATATGACGCCGTAAGAAGTGCAACCGTTGAGGGCAACGGTGTGCACGCTTCTATTATGGGCACCATCTGTAAAATACGAGCTTGTCGTTGTTCAAAACCAAGATCAAGTGCCGCTTGTATAGCCGCGCGATCTGCACCATTAGAATACCCTATAGGTCGCACGCCCGATTCATCCAATACATTAACGTCGGCACCATGACTACCCAGTAACGTAATACAGGCTAGATACTGTGCTCGTCGAGCATCCTTAAAATTTATAACAGCACAGTGCAGCGGCGTTCTTCCATCAGAATTTCTAGCATGAACCGACATATTACTATCAAGCAAAAACTGGAGCGCTTCGAGGTGGGCATTAACCACCGTATTGAAAAGAGCTATGGCACCACAACCATCACGAATCGTTTTATAGGCGCCACAATTCAGTATAAGTCTTAGACAATCAACAGAACCCCCAACAGCTGCCTGGTGCAACGCAGTACTTCCGGCGTATTTAGTATTGACAAAAACTATCTGAGCTTCTTTCTCTTCAGTTGTGTTTGCTTGAGGCAATAAAAGCCGTACTTTTTCAAGTGCC
>Ga0207075_1053_pt1 | contig 22372 bp, 19 predicted proteins | sample Alteio_BWMinHeat_64_FD_153587 | JGI IMG/M metagenome (GOLD analysis project Ga0207075, IMG submission 153587) | Enriched cells from forest soil in Barre Woods Harvard Forest LTER site, Petersham, Massachusetts, United States -... | ecosystem: Environmental > Terrestrial > Soil > Temperate forest >... | reverse complement strand
TCCCTAAATGAATATCGCTTCGTTCGCAGGTGGTCGTAGCATAATTATGAATGGAGGTTCTAGTTATGCTAATGGTGTTAAGATAAAAATGGAAGATAACACAGTCAATGTCACGTGGAAAGATGGCAAAAAGAGTTCATATCCCACTCAAACCCAATATGCTGAATATGATCATAAAACTGGTAATCTATTCATCGATAAAAAGCTTGTTAGTGATCTTGATACATCTTCTTCAGCTGTAGTAACCAACTCTGCAGCGGCAGAATTAGAAACTGATTCCACTGATCCTATTGATCCCACTAATCCCACTAATCCTACCGATTCAAAGAGTCTTCATGCATTACTCGATAAAGTAGACCTTCATAGTCGATCAGATATCGTATGTGAACATATTGGATTATTCATGGAGACTGATCTTCATTCGTTAGTTGATAAATGTCAACTTCACTCTCGTTCTGATGTTGTTAAGTCTGCAGCAGAACATTTTGGTAACACAGCATCAAATTCCAATGTATGGATCTCTTCTCTGGAATCGTGTGAACTTCACTCTCGTTCTGATGTTGTACATGCTTTAATACGTAGTATTCCTATTCTAATGAATTCATTATCCGCCAAGCAATGGACAACGATTCTAGAGCTTGTTGAGCTTTATTCACGTGCTGATACATTCTGTGATATTATTAAGCAACTTCCAAATTGTAGTATCAATGAATCGCATATCGATTCATGCGAGTTACATTCACGCGGAGAGGTAGTGAAGGTCTTCTATAAACAACAACTCGAAAAGGCGAAGAGTGTCAAGAAGGAAGGTAAAAAGCAGGATCAGAAGGAAGTATCGCAAAAACAGCCATTCAGTGATCTTGATCTCGCACTAGCTCTATCTTTGTCAGAGAATCAACCTGTTATTAATAAGGATAAAGTTGTAATTAAGATTGTTAAAAGTGCGGCGAGTCAAACTCTTGAAGTAATAATTAAAAATCCCTCTAAAATTACTGAATCGCCCAAATCTTCTGGCGAAGATGATCAATGTGTCATTTGTTTGGATGGTAGGAAAAGACATGTAATGTGTTTACCTTGTGCTCATACACCAGCCTGTTTAACATGTGTAAAAACGTTAAAAGAGCACAAATGTCCTATGTGTCAGAAAGCTGTTACTGAATGGATCGTTTCTAATTAAGAGTATAGGAGTATCATTAGTTGATCAACTAATGATACGATAGATCATCTTATAAGATTCCCGAAAGTGATTATTAATAATCACTTTCTTTTCAGAGAAACACTGTATCTTTTGTTAAATGCTCCTCGAGATTGGATTCATTAAGGATCTAGCTTTAATAGTAATTGATTATGTTGGGACCGATTTGCTTATTGACTATGAGATCCCGATCTTAGAAGATAACATCAAAAAGGTCAACTGGACTGCTCTATCAAAGAATCACTCATTACCAGAATGTTTCTTCGAGAAATATCATAAAAAGGTTAAATGGGGACATCTCTGTTTGAATCCCTTTCTTTCTGTATCATTCTTTGAGCGTCATATAGAGAAGATAAAATGGGTTAAAATTTCAGAGAATACTGGATTACCTGAATCCTTCTTTGATACTCATTTCGACAGACTTACTAAGACTAAGAAAAATTCTTTGAAGAATTTATTGATCTTGTTAATGCTAATGGATTATGTTCAAATACGGGGATATCAGAGGAATTTTTTATACGAAATCTTAACAAGTTCAATGGTATTAGTTAAATATTATATAATAAGAGAGTATCTATAAACTTCATTGATATATTTATTAAAAAATTTGATTTCTTTACCTCTATGAGAGACACATTCATAGAATCAAGAAAAACGGATCAACAAAAATTAGATAATTTATCGAGTCGCATCGCCTCCAGCGGTTCAAAAGATTTATCTTTTGATGCAACACAGTTGCGTAATACTTTTACTGACTATGATTGGCGTATATTATGTGAAAACCCATGTGTTGGATTATTAGAAAAGAAGAAAGCAATTAAAGAGTTCCTCTTAAGAGTACCATTAAATAATCAAATTAAGATCTTAATTCAACCTAAGATAGTAATTAAAGTAGTTAAGTAGGATATTATTAGTTGATCAACTAATAATATAATAGAATAATAATATTCTCTGGGTACTCGTACCGCCTCCAGCGGTGTATCGGGATCCCATCCCATCAAAAATTACTTTTGGACATTAGGAACCCAATCATTACCACGAATATTACCTTTATTAGGCTCGTGAGTTATGGGGTTACCGTGAGGATCTTGTTTTAATCCGTAAACTTTTCTCGGGTATGTTCCAGCAGAACCATCAGGCGACCAATAACTATGAACTGTTAATCCTTTATTCTGATATGCTAGGTCTATAACTTCATACATTTTCACTCGACAAGTTTCTAATTCCTCATCAGTTATATTAGAAACTAAACGATGAGGATTAATCTTTGCTTCATATAGTATCTCCGCTTTCATCCAATTACCAATACCAACGATTATATCTTGATTTAGTAAAGCTTTACTAATTTCATGTTTTTGGTATGTCTTCTTACGAAAGCGCTCACAAAACTCCTCTTTACTAACCAGTCGTAAGAATGGATCAGGACCAAGTTTCTTATCAATAATAAACTTAATGGGGTCACTAATAACATCAACACCACCACCAAACCGTGAAACATCATAATAAATCTCAAAATCATCAAACTTGAAGACTGCTCGAGTGTTATTACCCTTCTTAAATAACCATCTTCCATCCATTAATGGCGCATTAACTAAGTACTGTCTATTCTTAAAACGTATAAAGATCTTCTTACCGTATGAGTCAACACCATCAACAACCAAAGGTAACTTCAACTCACTTATCCCAGCACCCTTAAACTTTGCTTCGGTCTTTATCGAGTGCAGTGTCTTACCAAATATCTTCTTTCGTAATGTCTCTGCCATAACACGACATTCTATCAATTCTGGCATTTACTAGTACGATGTTGTTATGGATTGACTAATTTTAATTCAGAATTAAAATTGATCAACCATTTTTATGATTTAAAGACTATAATAAGAGAGGAATATCACGTGACTACACTATAATAAAGAATTTATCTTTTTATCATCAAAGATGTTAATGAAAATAATTTTATCTTCTGTAACAAAAGTCCCTCAAATGTCATCAACTAAATCTGGGAAGAAGGGGTCAATCCCCGGACCTCCTGGAGCACAAGGACCAGCGGGAGATACCAAGCGGGTAATCTCCTTTAATTCTGGTGGTATTCTCGTTAAAGAGTCATATATTGATGTGAATAGTCAGAAATCACATCCTTATGCTGCAGCAATTATGCTCGATGATAATTATCTGCTATCATCCTTAGGAGCAACATTAAGTGTTGGTAATAGTGATACTAAATCTGGTTATCAAGTGGAAATATTACATAAACCGTACAATGGAAATACTCTTTCATCATTAAAAAGTATAAAACCTGTTATGATCTCATCTTCAAATATCGTTTGTTTTAATAATGTAGCATTCAATAAGGGTGATATTATTTCAATCAAAACTATAGCTTTCGGTACACCAAATCCAACGGTGATTATTGGATATCTGGTCTTATTCAAAAATACAAAACCGTAAAATGGGAACCATAAAATTTTATTTTATCGGATAAAATGTCGAAGATTTTCCTCAATAAACCTTGGGTTGGAGACGTTAGTCAATATACAGTTGCTCAGTTAAAAGATATTGTCAGAGATCTTTATAAATCGCAGGGTAATAAAATATACTTAACAGATATATCAAAAGCTACACGTGTCACAATCATACACATTCTTGAAGGTAAAGAAGGCGTTGATGAAAAAGATGGGGGTGTGGGAATGGGATTTAATAGATCTCCTGTTACATCACCGAGATTCAATCAACCTATAAATGAGGTTAAAGCTCCTATAATTCAAACAACTTCACAATTTCCACCAGCACCAACGTTCTACATGAGTCCGCTAGCTCAACCACCTCAAGAAGCTCCAATAACTTATGATTTTGCACAACAAGCACCTCGCCTCAGAAGACAATTAAGTTCTACTTAATAGAATGTTTTAATGATATAATAAGTTACATCAGACTTATTATATGGATATAAAGATAAAGGTTCAAACTTCTACGAAACTTTGGGGAAACTTCAAAGAAAAGTTGAATTTTAGACAAGCTGAATAGTAGTTCAGCAAGGGGTTTTTCTAGCTTTTTTGCGTGTCTCTTATTATACTATCACTATATATCAAGAGACCCAAAAATACCCAAAAATTGCCGTTTTTGACTTTTTCAGATCTCCAAAGTTTCGTAGAAGTTCCGATAAATCCTTCTATAGTATATGGTAATAACAATAAAATTATATAAAATCCAAATAAAAAGAAGATATAACACAACTATGTTACTGCAAAGGATGTTTTGTAGGAAGACCATGATATATCACTGAAGTGGTACTATTAATAAGTATCAACTTAATTCAACAATTTTGATTGTTGAATTATTACTCTTAATCCCTCAAGTATCCTCCTTAAGTGTCCCCTCAGGTATCCTCCTTAAGTGTCTTAACCGCTTTAGCTTTAGTCATCTTAGGCATGGCACCGGTAGCAACACGACGATAAACAACTTCTCGAAAAGTGTCAAAAATAACTGGTTTTCGTGTGATTCGAATAATCTTTCCTGGTGATGCTCCTAAATATATTACTTGGGGATCATCACTGCACATTGAAGGTAATTGTGACATACTAAATTTACCTTCCGATAAGAATCGTCGTGCTTCTTCCTCAGTTAATAATTTATGTTTGGGTACTAGTACATGTCTGCTACAATTAAACACGAGAAAGGTCTCGTGGACAGTTTGAATATTTCGAATATTCTTAATACCCAATATGGCTTTATTTAATTCCTTGTTAGCATCGGATGATAATTGTTTAGAATAAACAAATAAGACTTGCGATGGTGATTTCTCTTTAATTAAACCTAACAGTTCACCGATCATAGACTTACCAGTGGATTTACTCTCTTCCTCTATAGCAGCATAACACACTAGTAATTTGGCATTGTCCTGTAATTCTTCAACGATTCCCTTAACTTCATTTTGTGCTGCTTCTGGTATTTGTCGACGAGGAATACCTAACACTGCTACACCACTAATATCTGCTGTATAAATTTCGTTCATACCTGAACGAAGAATTTTCTTTCCTTTCACTTTACCTTCAGTCGTCCGACTATTAAGAAATGCTTCAAAACGAGCGAGATCTTGTGGTGTTGGATCATCTGAGGTTACTGTCATCTTACGTAACTGTGTTACGGCGAAGGATGTATCCTTCGCACCGCCTTCAGCGATACCATCAAGATACTTAATAAAAATATCAATATTCTCCTGAGTAAAACCTGGGTTATTCTTTAGGATCACGGTATCAAGATTCATCAAAGATCCAATGGATCGTAAATCTTTAGTAGTAATCGTTTTATTCAAAATATCAAGGAGATCCTCATCAACTTCTTGATATAAATTAGTTGAAACACCATCATAATCGAGTATTGTATTGATTATAGTCTTGCTTATAAAAGTGTTCATATTCTTGCTATAATCTATAAATAGATTATAAAGGGTATCAAAGAAATCATTCCTAACACCAACATCTTCGGGATATTTTACGGTTAGGAAGTCTAATAATGTCCTGTTGACAGGAGGATTGACGGAAAGTCCTCGAATACTCGATCTCGATATTAGATAATTTCGAAACTTCTGATAAACTTGTGATGAGATATTGTATTCCGTCTTAACATGAAAGCCACGTGAAGCTGTCTCTTTCGGTAGTCGATATCCACGGTCAGAAGCTAATTGTAATTCTGTCCTTTTGATTTTGTATAGTAATAAAAGTTCGGATTTTGTGTTTTGCATTTTTCTGACTCACGAAATGGATCTTTTATATGTTATTTTAATTTTTGCTCTAATTATCCTCGTTATAATCATTTTTGTTTACAAAGCATCATCAGTTAATAACCTCTCTTCAAGGCGGACACCTGATGTAAAATCTGAAAATCAAGTTCAGATATCAAGAGCTATGGATAGTATACTGTCAGGCAACGTGGTTGATGCAGCGGATGTGAAATCTGGAGCCGGTAATCCATCTTTTAGTTATCAGATCCCAATAAACCCACCCTATAATACCTCTTTTAACAGACCTTTCTTGCCAGTGGGATCAGGTCCTTCCAGATTGCAAACCATTAATAACGCGCCTGTGATCATAAACTCCGTTGCAACATCTATACCTAAAATGTTAGGCGGTATGGGTCCTCTTAGTCTCCCATTTCCCATCGCTAATATTCCTCAACAATCAATATCTCAAGTAATACCTCCTCAGGTGATACCTTTACAATCAACAGTTCAAGCTCTTCCTCTTCAAACGATATCCCAAGTGATACCGCCTCAAGTAGTATCTCTACAACCAACAGCTCAAACTCTTCCTCCGCAACAACCCACAATAGTAGAAATTAAAGATGAACCGCAAAATATTATAGTCGCTTCTGATAAGTCAGATGTTGCGGTCTCTGAGGCTACAGGATGTTCGCGAAGTGTTGATTTTCGATCGGCGTCGACACCGATTATTCAACGACCCGAAAGGAAGTATCAACCGGTTAAAGTATCAACACCAATTAAGATCAATAGAAGAACAAATCATAAACCAAATAGTATAATTGATGCTTGTTCTTTCGCCGATGCAACTCTCAAATTGTTCGGGAATGGTAAAATTCTACGTATCATCGATTCATCAAGGAGTGAGAAGGGTAAAAACGACGAACTTGAGATAACGAACTTTTCAATCACACGAGAGAATCTTCTAATAACTCATATTAGATCAGCTGGTGGACATCTCTACTCGATATCAAATAAAAACCTCTATATTCTTGATATGAGCTCATATGATAAGAAGAAATGGTTGTGGAAGAAGTGTTCATGGGCTCCATCAGGAATAATTGATATGGGTGTTACTCATGATGAAAAGCATCTTTGGCTTCATCGTTTCATTGAGAAATCTGTTAAAGATGATCTCGATGGTAATGTTGGTAATTTTGGATATCTTTACGATACTAGTGAAGATGAGAAGATTTTGGGGGTGTCGACGAGAAGCCCCAAGATCTACCAACTCCCAGAAAAAGTTAAACGAGTCTACGGTAATGACGCTGAAACATACATCGATATTGAACACGACACATGTATCGCTCGACTTCATAATGGAGAAAATATTACGATCTATGATCAAGTTTGTGAAGCAGTACTCGACCACAATAATTTAGTAATCCCCATCAAACCAAAAGAATTAGGGAAGTACTCTGGTGTACGCTTGATAAATTGGGAGCCACTCTACATCAAAAGTTAGGTTTTAAGGGGAAGTGCGAAGAGGTATTTTTTTCTTTTATGTATTAATTATATCCTAATACATAATACTTCGGTTGAAGTATTAATTCGTGATATAAGATTTTATCTATAATAACATACTGTTATAAATTAAACAAGTAAAAATATCTCTACTGATAATGATACATTGAATGCTGCTGCGACACTGAGACAGTATCCTCGAAGGAATGATTTCCATCCTAAATAATTTAGTATGGATAAGCGCCTGATAATAGCTCGTAGTAATTGAAAATATATAACAATGATAATGAGGGAAATATATGATGTGAGTATCGTCCTTTGTTCTGTATCACATAATAAACACAGGTTAATATCTGTGCTTGATTGATTAGAGTTGGAATAGATAATATGAAACCAAAATAACTCAAAAAATGCCGTGATACAGAGAGGAAAATATGATGTTTCACGCTCATCTTCACGAATAAAGATTTCGAAGATACGATTGGGAAATTTCAGTGCCGAATCACCACATTTAAAACATAGCATTGCTAGGAAGAAGTAAAGACAGAGAAAATCGAGGGTCCAAGCTAAAGATATTTGTGTTGCGTGAAGTGAGACATTATCAATGAAGATGTACCAAGGGACGATACACGAACTGAAATGATAAAGAACATCCACACTTATCATGAGAATAAAGTCACATACATTACGTATCATCTTAAATTGTAGTAAAATGTAGAATAATATGGGGAATATTAGAACCATGCTTAGATTTGTACAAAAGAAGATCATTTGCTACTTAATGGTAAAATATCTTTCTTACAGTAAAAGATGTATCTTTTACGCCGTCCTTGACGGTACTTTTTAACTTCTTCAAGAACGAAAAATATAAATATTTACTTTTATATTTTTGATTTCCAATGAAAGATCTTGTATACCCCTGATAGAATAAATTAAAAATGGCTACAGCATCTGCAGCTACTACCACATCCCCAACCACTACACCTCCGACCACTACACCCTCAACCACTACACCCTCAACAACCACACCCATACCAGAAACAACCAATAAAGTCGAAGATTCCTCGATAGAACAAGTTATCGAGGAGTATAAATGTCTCAGTCTTATCGAGGCAAAACATACCTATAATGTATCATCCAAAAGCGCGGTTATCAAAAATGCCTGGTCGACAGCGATATCGAGATGGTGGTATGGTGAATCACATCTCAGTCTCCTCACATATCTCGAGGGATTGATTGAGAGAAGTGGAAAGGTTATTGAGAATATTAAGAATGATACTTTGGGGGCGTCGTCGCAAGTCAAGAAGGATGATAAGAGTGATAAGAAGGATGATAAGAGTGATAAGAAGGATGATATTATCAAATATAACAAAGACGATCTTAAGAATGCTATGTCTGGTTCTCTAATGGGGCTTAATAATCTCAAGGAAAATTATGAAACATTACCGGTTTTTCAAGAGAGAATGTTAAAGGTTATTATAGGTATCGGTAATCTTATCCATAAATGTCAGTAATACTTGAAGATTTACTTCAAGTATTAATTCTTATAACCATCCATCAAGAGCATTGAGGATTTTGACTGGTTCATATTTAATGCTGATATCATTAAGATAACCTTTTATTTTTGATTTGGGTCGATATTGATCTTGATATTTATCTCCTGAAGTAATATTATTTGGTATTGATGATTGTGATGTTGGAGTATAATTATCACCATATGTCATCTTCTTAGATAGACGACTAATAGGTTTTAGTTCTATTTTAATTTGATCTATCACTTTATTAATATGATCTTGGAATGATGATTTCATATCGGATTCATTATTACTCTTTAGTTCTATATTCTCCTTCTTGGCTCGCGACGACACTTCCAAAGTATCATCCCCTTTCTTATCATCCCCCTTCTTAATATCTTTATCTTTGGTATCAATCTTATCGTCCTTCTTGGCTCGCGACGACGCTCCCAAAGTATCACCAAATACAATTTTAGAATCTCCCATAGTAAGAAACGGTAGATCTTCGACATCAATAGATGTCGGGTCTACATCAGACACTCCCATATTATCTATATTACCTATAATGGTTAATTTCTCACTACGTCGACAAGAATAAAGTACATTATTCCCAATAACAACAATGAAGGAATTTTCAGCTTGATGATATCGATGGCAACTTTGACATAGGGAGGGTGCAAGGCGCTTTAATATTATCATACTTGATTGAACTTTATCAATCTTAAAGAACTCTTCTGTGACGCCAATACTTGTCGCCATATCCATGATGTGTTTAATCTGATTATCGTTGAGGTCAAAATCTAATCTTTCAACATTGGACTTCTCGATCTCAGGTACATTCACTAATACACATCCATCAATATGAGTAATTAATGATCGTTGAAACTCTTCTAACCCACCAAAATCAAAGCTGTTTGATCTCAGAGTCATTAAAACTCCTCCCATATTAATCATTATTAACGGTACTTTAAAACGATTACTACCCGGTTTTTGGTTACCAAGTAAGCGAAATTGTTGAAAAGTAGAATAAACCATACCATCTAATAACTTATCGATACCACAATTCTCTCGATTATTATATCGATCAATCATTTTTAGTTTATAAGATATTGCTTGATATGCTCGTTTACATGCCTTATGATCTTGATGATAGTAACCATCTATGATTATATGATAACTTCTTTTATACCAATTATGAGATGTATAAATACAAAAATTATCCTGTAGAGTTAACTTTACTCCAAGATGGTTATAATATTCAGTAATATTTGATACTACTATCTCGAGAATATTGTTAGTTAGCATATCATATTCTCTCGTAGCAGCCAACAGATCATCATAAAAGAAGTTTTGAGGTCTTACTTTATCTTCACTTGATGCATTTACTAAATAGTTTAATATTATTGATATAGGGAACTTTAAGGATGAGGCTGATAAGATAAACTTATCATCAAAAATCGAGGATAATAGATTATAAATAGGTATCATGAGTGTTATGGGATGAGTATCGCCTTCAGTAGTACTAGACCGCAACTTCTTATCCAAAGCATCAAAAGCTTTCAGACATTCAATGTGTTGTGAAGACAATCCAAATACACCCATTTTTTCGGCTGTAATATCCATATCAAAGTGTTGCTTTTGAGGTTTCTCACCAAAGATTACCTCAAGACATGTCCTTTGATAGATATTGGGTGTGACACGATTTTGGTATGAAAAGTATTCAGTACTATCCTTAAATAAGCTAAATAAGCGATTACCTTTATCGCCATTCACGATATTATTACATACCACAAATCCTAATATACATTGATCACGACCATGAAAGCCAAATAGACATTTCTTATCACCGCTGAAGGCGGTACTATTAGTGTTAGATTTATAATTAGATTTAGGTTTAGTCGTATAGAACCATTGCCTATCACCAACAACAGTCACCATTTATTTAATAAATTTATTAAATGAACATCATTTTTTGGGTCTATTTTGGGACTTTGGGAGTGGAGTCGTCTCCGCGAGCCAGGTGTTGTTCACCGAGCCATTATAATAAGTTAAGAAGTTGAAGTTTAAACTTGAAATAGGTTCGATCATTTATATCTGGCTTATCTATCATTATAATGTATGTTAATAATTCTCGTCTTGCACTAGCCATACGAGCATTGATATCTTGATTCTTCTTAATATCACCAAGTAATCGCGGATTAATATTCTCCAAGTTTAATGCTTTATTAATATCGGGTTTTCCTTTCTCATCAATACCACCGAGTTCAAATAATGCTCTTTCTTTGTAATCATTCATAATCTTAATAGCAGCGGCGAAAATCATAGGATTATAATTGATAAATCGTGGATCACCCTGCCAAAAATTCACAATATCACCCAGTTGACCATCAATATCCAACGTTTTTAGTTCTTGATGAAGCCTACTCTTATATTTCTCAGTAATATAGTTCTTCTTTGTCTTTGCTTCTTCTAATAACCTCTCTGTTTCTGAGCCTGCGGACATTGCTCGTAATTACGTTAATTTCTCACTTTGAGATTTAATAAAGTTATAAAATTTTAAACCCAGTTTTTCCCATGCGAATTGCTTAATGAACTTTACGATGTCTATTCGTCGAGTTAATAACTCTTTCTCTGAGAGTATTTTTACAACCTTCTCTACAAATAACGCACAAAATACACTGAGATCCTCATGATCTGTCGATACAATGTAATCTTGATGGCTAATATCACCTTTTGGGATATGTTCTGTAAGATTAATATCACTAATTACTGGAATACATCCGCATGCCTGTGCTTGTATTAACATCTCAGAGAAGACTAATCCACGTTCAACTAAAGGAAAACAGACTAATGAAGCTTTCTTAAATGTATCACGTCTTTGAAGATCATTCTTAGAGTCGACTAGGGAAACTCCAAGAGATTTGAGACTCTTAATCTTATGAACAATTTTATTGTAATTGGTACCAGCCCTACTCATCTCATGTCCTTGGTCAATAATCAGTAATTTAGCGTCTTTGACCTTTTCTTGAATATAGGGCCAAATCATCAACATAATCTGTAAACTATTATTCCAAAGTCCAGGATAAACACAGATTTTCTTCCTTTCATTGATAATGTTAACATTATCAAACATCGAGTCTATATTAACACCAGTTATATATGGTACATTCAACAAAGCAGGAGTCTTATTTGCTAAGATTGATCGGTGAGCTTCACTAAGATAAAATATACCTTTCACGATTTTAATATCCTCATCAGATAAGGTTGTACTGGTCGGATCAGTGAAATAACAATATACCTTCTTCACCATTGAACTCGATCCAATAGCATATTTAGAGAGATTTACAACATCAGTACGATTCCATCCGATAACAACATCAAAAGCTCCCGAGGCCTCATTTTCATGGTAGAATCGAGGATTCGCCAAAGGTAGAGAGTAAAAGGATTGTTTTGGTGGTTTAGCGAAGACTGTTATTGATACTTGAGGGGTATCAATGTTGTTCACCAAGGCCAAGTCTTTCGCTAATCGTATCAACATTAACTGTTGTAATGATTGGGCATTTCCAGGTTCCCAGTCTAACGCTCCATCACCATGAATACTAAAAATCGCTATTCTTTTAATACTTGACTTGACGATTTCATCCTTCTGGTCTATTTTTGATATTATCTTCTCATCAGTTACCGAAGCCGCACTCATACTCTTAGGTTGATTAGCTGCCGAGATCGCACTCTCAACAACTGATAAATTATGCTCTAACCTGGCATAATGTTTTTTGACCTGTTTTCCAAAATCATCCGGGTCATTAAAAGCCTTATTCAGTATCAAAGTCCCGATCTTCTCAGCCTCTTTGATATTACCCTGCTTACAAAGATCGATCAACTTTGCATCAAGAATCGGAAACTCACTCATTTCTTTGTAATATTTTCATTTTATATTCTTTTTATCTAGTAAAAGTCAGAAGATAAAACGCGATGGCACTTAATAACATTCTTCCGGCTGTGATGGCAGCGGCAAACAATATCTTAGGTACAGCAGGTGCTAACGGGTCTGCTGTACCAGTTAATCCTCCAGTTACGCCCGTCGGACCTGTGGCACCAATTAATCCAGTGCCTGTAGCACCTGTCGAACCAGTAGCACCAGTAGTTCCAACACCGACTCCAGTAGCACCAGTAGTTCCAACACCGTCGGCAACAGAACCGGCTAAAATTACTTCTGTTGAAACACATTATAAAGTTACGTCTCCAACTGGGAGATTGAATGTTGATTCATCGAAGGGAGATATTCGTATTATTCTACCATCGTTATATGCGACGACACAAGATAATAAAGAACCATTGGTCATTACTAAGACTTCAAATGATAAGAATATGGTTGTACTTGTTACAGCTGATGGAACACATGTTAACGAGGGTGGTAAAGAATACAATCTATTGGGTTCCGAGGCTACGGGTGAAATCTATCGTCTCAGTTTCGATGGTGAATCTTGGAATGTCGTTCTTTAAGAGTTAGAGATGCTGTTATCCAAAATTATGATACTATCTTCGATGGTATCATAGAGAAAGATGGTAAAATAATATAATCTCAAATTTTCGACTCATCAAACGGTATCTTCGATGTCTAAGAAACCAAAAATGAATAGAAATAAATGTGAATTTTTTTCTTCGTTCAATAAAAGATGCAGAATCAGAGTTTTCTCGCAACACAAGCGTATAATGCCCCGGTATCGGGTAAGGCAGCCATGACTGTTGGGCAATATTTGGCACAAAATGGTGTGAATGCATCACCTTTTGCCACCGCTACTGTCCCCGTCGTTGGTACTCGTGTAGCTAGTCCTCGTAACGTTGTTGATTACAAAGCTAACATGATGGCTGCAAATGCTGGTAACATTAACTTTAATAGTAATAACAGTAACAATGGTATGATGTCTAATAATAATTATGGCGGTAATACTAGCATGATGGCTAACAATAATGCTAGTAATAATAACTATAATGGTATGAACGCTAACAACAATAACTACAATGCAGGATCTAAGGGTGTTGGTGCTAACATTAAACATCTTGCTATGAACTTCAAGGCCGGGAAATCAAAGAAATGGTTGAAAGGATTCAAGTGTGGTGTTCAAGCTGGTTATTTCAAGGCTGGATTCTGTGCTGGTCAGCGTGCGGCTGGTGTTCCCGAATCTCAACACCCCCATGAGAAACTCCATATGATGCTTGAAGCTTTCAAGACCAACGCTAATCCAGAGTGGTTGGCCGGTTTTGAGACCGGAAAGACCTTTGCTAAGACCAAGATTGAGCTTTTACATCAGAAACTTGAGGGTAAAGTGATGGGGATGATGTCACCTCGTGCAAAATCTCCACGAGCAATGATGGCAGCGCGTCCACTCTCTCCTCGTGCTATGTCACCTCGTGCGGCAATGCTCAATGCTGCCAATTACTAAACGCCGAGTTAATCTCGGTAAACACCCATATTATTCCTATCACAATAGGAATAATTAATTCATCAAGTTTCTAATTAAGCCTCGATATTTTAGTTTTGTATTAAGATAAGATCTTAATATATCACTTATCTTTCGTGCCGCTGAAGGCGGTAATCAACAGTAAAATCTCTCACTATCGAACAGACATCATTTAGTATAATAACACCTAACATCAATCAACAGTAAAATCCCTAACATCAATCAACAGTAAAATCCCTAACATCAATCAACAGTAAAATCTCTCACTATCAAACAGACACCATTTAATAAACTGATCAATGGTGGGAGATCATTCTCAATAGAAGGCCGTCAAAAGATATAAATAATATTTTAATTTCATCAAAAATGATTGATGGTGTATAACAACAAAAAATTCAAAAGAGGAATAGTAGCGGCGAGTAACACCTTCCGAAACTTTAGTTAAAGTTTCTTATGTCCGAACTCATCAAGTTACTAGAATCAGTTAGTCGTAAATCAGAGGAGTATACTCATGTTCTTATCGAACCAGAGAGGAAGAAATATGCTGTTGATTACGGTTCTATGTCCAAATTATATAATGGTTATTGTGATTTAGTGTCCAAATCAAACGAGCTTTATCTTGCGGAGTTTGCGGGATCAAAATTTGCGCCGATTATCGCCCGCTTTCATCTTAAGTATGATAAAGATAAAACAGGCGGAGAATACTTTACCAGTGAGTTTATTCACGGTATCGTAGCATGCTATCAGCGAGCGATAAAAGAGTTATTCTACCCACCGCAAGATTCCGAACTAGGAGAAAATGCGGCTTATATCTGTTTTGTTTTAGAGACAGATCAATATACTGTCACTGATGCGCCTCAACAAACACGCTCTCCACATGAGGACACTACCTTTAGTGGTGCGAAGGATACATCCTTCGTCTCAACAGAGTTGCGAGATAAGGATCGTTTAAAGGAATATGACGCTTATGATATTGTTTTACATTTTCCTTTTGCTTGTGTTGAACAAGCGCATCAAAAGCGTGAACTTCGTAATAAAATCTTGAAATTACTGCGTGATAAAGGTAGTGTTATTAAGGAAGGATGCAAAGAGTTTATTGGTTCTTGGGAAGTAGCTCTTGATTCTGATTATATCACTAAACCTATCTTAATGTATGGATCTCGTGAAGGAAAAGGTAAACCTCGTCTCAATGTAACATCTATTATCGATTTAATCCCTGATAACTATTTTGATGATGAAGACTGTGAAGTTCCGGAGATCGAGTTAGAAAGTGAAGAGTTCGATGAGATAATTAAACCAGAACGTCATAGTTATGTTAGTCAGGGATTAATCAAACCAGATGCTTTTGAACGTCATGATGAGAGCAGTATCTTTTGGCTTCCTGTTATTCTATCGGTTAATTATCCGCTTGGTAAGATGACGTTACGAAATGATATTCAACATAAGCAAAGCGGCGTCGCTAATATTAATCTAATTGAGCGTTATGAACGTGGTGATATCACTGATCTCGAGACAGCTGAAATATTAATGGATATTTTGAATGGCCAGACTCGTTTCGGTCAATATTGGTGTTGGATCTCTATCGGTCAAGCTTTAATGGGATGTTCACCTGATGATAAGGAGAAAGCTTTGAATGTTTGGATTAAGAGTACTCAAAAATACTCTCATCGGAGTGAGAGTGAATGTCGATCACAGTTCAAGAAATTTGCGTCCTCGAAACTAACGGTTAAGACAATTGCATGGTATGCACGGGAAGATAATCCGAAGCAGTTTACAGCATGGCACCGTGATTTCTGTGAAGGTGCAATTCGTAAGAGTATTAATATGACTCATACTGATGTTGCTCGAGCAATTCATCGCGAATATTGGCTAGAATACATTGCCACTGGTGATAGCAATAAAAATGGTTGGTATGAATATCGAGGACATCGTTGGGTCAATATCGGTGATGCACTCTTTTTAGCTAAAAGGATCAGTGACGATTTTGTTCGTAAATGTGAGGATATCCGTAGTCGTACTGTTGTTAGGCAGAAGGAAACAACAGATGAGAAACTTCGTGATGAATGTGAAAAGTATATCAAAGGCTATACTACCTTAATTAGTAAACTCAAAATGAGGACTTTTAAAACACAAATCACTCAAGAATGTCGTGAATTCTTCTACCATGAAGATGCCGCTAATCTGATGGATATGAATCCAGCCCTCACTGGTTGTCTCGATGGTGTTATTGAATGTGTCGATCAAACAAGCATGCCCACGTCTTTTGGACGAAATAGGGCTGATAAATCACCTGGGAAAGGTGATGTTAAGGGTATGGAATCTTCGAGGGTGAAGATGAATGAGTCGACACGAGGAAAGAAACTTGAGAAGGATGAGAAGTATACTTTGGGAGATTCGTCTCGAGCCAAGAGTGATACTAAGGACTATAAGGAGGAGTGTAAAGATGAGAAATATAATATTAACTCTCAATCTACTCGTTCTTCACGTTCACCTCATAGAGATGGTATTTTGGGAGAGTCGTCTCGAGCCAAGGATGAAAAGTGTAAAGATGAGAAATGTGGATGTGAGAAGAATGAACAAAAATCTCCAAATAGTTTGCGAAACGGAGAGATCATGACAGGTCGAAGAGGGTGTGCAATCTTTCGACCAGGTAAACCGGAAGACTTTATTAGTAAGAGTACTAATATTAGCTTCATTGATGAAACAACAAAGAAAAGATATACTTGGGATCACGATTTAGTAAAGGCGTTGATGGATTGGATTACAAAGGTGTTTCCGGATCAAGAGCTTCGTGAGTATTTCTTGAGGTATTCAGCGAGTATTCTTCGCGGTCGTAATTCAGATAAGCTTTTTATGGTTTTCACGGGAGTAGGTAATAATAGTAAATCAATGATTATTAAACTTTATGAAGCCACTTTGGGACAGTACGTTATTAAGTTTCCAACATCGCTCTTCACCGGAAGACGAGCACAATCATCAGGTCCCAATCCAGAAATAGCACGTGCAAAGAATGCTAAACTTGGTGTTGCTCAAGAACCAGGACCCAATGAGGAACTTCAAGCTGGTATCATTAAAGAGTTGACGGGTGGTGATTCTTTTTATGCTCGTCATCTTCATTCTAACGGTGGAGATGTTGTCGCGCTTTTCAAGATTATTTTGATGTGTAATGGCCCTCCAGCGGTACCAAATGCTGATCGAGCTGTTGAGAATCGCTTACGATTGGTACCCTTTGATTCCGAATGGGTTGTTAAACCACCGGAAGATCCGATTGAGCAGTTCAAACAACGTAAGTTTAAACTTGATAACTCCTTTGAAGAATGTATCCCACAATTGGCACCAGCGTTTCTATGGTTATTAACTGAGTATTTTGAACGGTATGTTGGTTACGGGATCTCTGAGATTCCTGCTCGATCAAAACAGGTTATGACTAATTACTGGCATGAGAATGATATCTACATCATCTTTATTAATGATTGTTTGTATACTCCAAAAGACGGATACGGTAATCCTGATGAATCAGCGGTCTTAACGGTAACAAAAGCTTATGAACGATTTAAACAATTCTACCGTGATTCATGTCCCAAAAATAAAGTTCCTAATCTCATTGCTGCTAAGGCTCAGTTGATTAAGCGTTTGGGTGCTATTCCCGCTGGTAAAATGGGTTGGGTTGGTCTACGTATCAAAGATGAAGTAGAGGATAATAATGGAGTAGATGGCGCTAAGCTAATCTCTCAAATGGGTTCTTCTGGTGGTAAGAAGTAGTTAATATTATGAAGAGTTAGATTGGAAATCAAAATAACAAATAATTTATCATTATGACATAACGATAAATCTGGTGATCAACGTAAAAATGTCAATCGTAACATTTTTAGATGTATTAGTATATAACACCACCCCAAAAACCTTCAAACTTCTCGAAAAGTAGGTCAAAAATTTGTCTTCTCGTCGGATCTGCTCGGTTTTCGGAAAAGTTCGAATTTTTTGAGAGAAAGAAGTGAGAATTCCAAGGGTTTCCTATATGTTTTCTATATAGTACCCTCTCTAATATAAAAACCCTTAGAAAATCCTATCTCTGAAAAAGATATAAAATTTATATCTTTTTAATATCATTCTAATAGATAGTATCAATCTTGTTATTTATTCAATAATAAATAACATCTCTTAATGAATAACTATTAATATTATTAAGTATTATGATAATACTCGATCCATCAAAGCTAAATTTTCTTTCACGTCTTCAGTGGTACCAGACTCCTTAATCGCTTTCTCGAAGATATTTCTCAAATATCTTATATCTTCATGATTTATTAGATATCCTTTCACTATTTTAGCAATCGGCATCACAGTTAAATAAGGTAGAAGGATATCATAGATTTTAGAATTATAAGATATTTGATCTTCGAAATGTTTTCTAATGGGTATGTAACCTCGTCCTGTATTTATTTCTAATCGACCAAATATTCCATTAATATGATATTTAACATTATTAGATAGAGTGTTTGTTTCCATATCGAGGATGTAAATATCGACAAATATTAGAGAATCATTACCAATATCAAAACTCTGTACACCATACGTTAAAGGTAAATCATTAATTTTAGTAATAATGATTCTTTTATATCCTGTGTAAATATGAAATGAGTTGATATATCCATTATTATAATAAACCTCAAAAACAAGCCTGGGAATTGTTTTCCCAATACTATCATAATACCTGGTACTGTCTAATAATCCCACATTATATTCTTTAATGTAATGCATCACTATTTCATCATTAATCCGAATGGACATTTGCTCATAAACTATTCCATGTAATGCATAATCGATATTAGATATCTTTATCCATTTACCATATTGATACCGTATCTGACTAGATTTAGGATCGGGGTTGATGACTTTAGTAGTGTAAAATCCAGGTTCAGATAAGTCATTTCTTATCATTAATGGTGTTGGTATACCGCCTCCAGCGGTCTCAAAAGATTTATCTTTTGTTGCGGTGAAACCGCGTTCTAATAATAACGAATCAGAAAAAGAGGATTTTCTAATGAAAACTTCCTTCATCATTAGATATAAGAATTTATCATCCGAATCCTCCGTATACTTACGAGACAATTGATATATAAAATTAGTGTTATAAAAAGGGATAGTTCTGTTAAGTAATAATTTACTGTTCGCATCACCTTCAGCAGTGTATTGATACCCATGAAAATGTTTATCTTTATTATTCTCCGTTATCAATTGTGTTACCTTGATTTCATTGATAACCGGAACTGCCAATTCTGATATAATTGGTATCTTTCTAATATTCACTTGTTCCATCTTCTCTATTAGCAGCATTTTAATCCTTTTTCATATAAATAAAAATCTCTGATAATAAAAGATTTTGTTTTGTATTAAAATTCGCGCACTCCGTTACATCGCTTTGGTATGACATCAGTCTCGGTACCATCAGATGCTAAATACTCAGTTGAATGGGTGGATACCTTCAATTCCGATAAACATGGTAAAAGGAAGGGGTCAAAAGGCAAACATGGTAATAAAGGAGATAAGAAAGATAAAAGAGATAAGAAAGGTAGTAATCCTTATGTATCAAGTTGTGGACTTATAAGCTCTGCAAGTACCGTAAGTAGTGATACAAGCAATAGTTTAAAAACAGCTTTAAAAGATGTTAATATTAGTATTGCTCGTGGAGCCGTTCAAAATCCCATAATACCAAATCAATCATGTGATAATTCACTTAATTCACCACAAGTCAAAAGTCCCGATAATGGATCCTCTTTTAGTGGTTGTACTGCTTCTACTACCTCAACATGTAGTTGTAGTCGATGTGTGAGCTCTAAAACTTCTAGCTCATCTTCAGGGTCTTCTAAATCCTCTTCTACATCTTCAGGATCGATATATGTATCAACTACGACACCATCGACATCTTCAGGATCCGGCTCTTCTGGGTCTTCGACATACACAATAACTAAAGTCACTAAACCATCATCTTCATCGGGGTCTTCAGCGTCTTCGACGTATACCTCTTCAACAAGTTCTAAAGATTCTAAAACCTCTACATCAACGTCCACCGATACATCAATTACATCTTCATCGACATCATCATCGAGTACTGGAGGAACTAAAAATTGTAAACCATCAAGTACATCATCGAGTAGTTCCTCATCTTCAAACTCTTCCAGTCCATCACGTAAAAAAGATAAGAAATCACCAAAGATCATTCAAGAGAAGATTTGTTATATTGGTGGTACTAACAATGAAGGTCTTAAGTTAAAGAGTATTTTAACTCCCGTTAATGATCTTTGTGATCTGACAACTCAACAACCAACAGTAGAATTCTTAGTTCGAAGGAAGAATCGCATTGTCTGTTTTCAATGGAGTCCTTTCCGATTTGTTGTTCCGGCAACTGGACAAGCTTATATTACAGTTTGTCAGACTATTGCCAATTTACCACCTTATGTTATAAATCAACCAATTCGAATCATTCGTAAGGGTGTAGCTCATGTATCATTTATCGAAATTAACTGTAATACGCAAGAACAAATCAAGTACTACTTTGATATTAGCGGTATTGGTACTAATATTTGTGCCGGAGATCAGATTATTATACTCGGTGGTGCTATTACTTGGATTACTGAATGTTAAAGTATAAGATTTGATATTTATTAAATAGTAAAATAATAGTGAAGTACTTCACTATTATTTTGTATGATATACGATTTAATAACTTAAATCTCATTTAATGTTTCTTGGTGTGACATTTACTCTCACATTTCTTATGTTGCCTATCGAGTAACTTCTGGAGGATAGCTTCCTGAGTAATAGCTAGGACAGTTTTTCCCAGTCCAGTCACTGTCACAACACCACCAACTACGGTATTGAGGAGTAAGTATCCACTGAGTTTCTCAGTCACTGCTACAAGAACATAGTTGTTACCAGTTCCCGAAACTTGATCGGGAAAGATCTGGTCATTGAGGCGACGAACGAGTAATCCACCAACGAGTTGCTCGATCGGTGTACTACCTGAGTTCGGTGCACTCAAGAGAGGCAGGCCCAAAAGGGGCAGAATCTGAAGTACGTCCGCACGTGGTTTCGGCATCTTTTTATTGAATAAAATATTTTAAAATTCAAGAATTTTAAGTTTATTGAATAGAGAAGAAACTTTGACCAAAGTTTCCACGAGAATTTGGTGATATCACAGAGTAGATATTAAGTTATTATATTCCATTATCTTTATTCACAACATACCAAATGTTGTTATTAAATAACACCAGTCATTATCCTGATATGGTTGATATACTCCTTTATTCCACTGGGTATTTCTTGTTTAATATCCTTAAATCCGTTATTGAGATATATTATCTCTTCAAAAATACCAATATAACCAAAGATAATAGCACATAAAGGTTTGATTCTGAAGATATCGATATCACTGATTTCATCCAAGAGATATTCTTTCTTATCGGAAAAATCTTTGGTATCAATTAGTTGAAAGATATCTGTTTTATACCAAGCAGTATCATCGGTAAATCTAATACCATCTAATTTACCTAGCGTTATCCAATCTTTTATATAATTTTGGCTTATTGGACCATCAAGAATATGATAACTCACATGTGTATCAAATGATCGATGTCCTTCAAATGGTATTTTGTGTGTAATTAGATGTCCCTCTAATTTAGGATATAATTCGGAACTATAGTGCTTGAAATATTCTTCATTATCAACCTCAATTTTCTTAGTGCTCCCATATTTGTGTTCTTGTATCCCATAAAATTTAGATTTGTTGAAACGGTAATGTTCATACCTAGTCTCTGAATAACTAACAATAAATTCTTTATAATAACCATATTCATCAAAAGATGCTCTTATATTAGGCCCATTATTTATCATCATATCCATAGATTGTGGAATTCCCAAATTATACATAACATAACTCATAGAACGAAGACTGATATCTGATGCAGTATAATTCCAGAACTGA
>Ga0207075_1052_pt1 | contig 23369 bp, 7 predicted proteins | sample Alteio_BWMinHeat_64_FD_153587 | JGI IMG/M metagenome (GOLD analysis project Ga0207075, IMG submission 153587) | Enriched cells from forest soil in Barre Woods Harvard Forest LTER site, Petersham, Massachusetts, United States -... | ecosystem: Environmental > Terrestrial > Soil > Temperate forest >... | reverse complement strand
CGGGATTATTGTCCGCACAAAGCACACCAGAGGCTGCGCAAAGTGCCCCAAAAATTGAGATAAACTATGCGTGGTACGGCGTCGACGATGGGCGGCGAGATAATACAAGAACACACGACACCGTCATAAACAAACTCAATGATGTCATACAAACCTCTGGCTTTATTGCTATCCCGAGCGATATGGATGCTTTTTATGGGATGAAGCCAGATGCAAACAGCCTAAAAAAGACAACCGCTATCGCATTAACCGTCGATAATGTAAAAGTAACTCCTGACCTACGTGCTCCAAATGGAACTGACTTTGTCTATCCTGCACGCTTTGCAGGCACTGATGCTGCAAAAAATGTTCTGGCAGAACTAAAACAAATCGCTACTGCACCAAAAATCAAAATAAACTATGCGTGGTACGGCTCACCTGAACCAGGACATGACGATGCTAATAATTCAACTCATCAAACAGTCATAGATATGCTCAATCGCGTCATAAAAAAATTTGGATTTATTGTTATCCCTGGCAACATGAGTGATTTCTATGGAGTTGATCCTATTCCAAGCACACCAAAAATAACGGCCATCGCATTAACCGTCGATGGTCAAAGAATAAGTCCTGACCTACGCGCTCCAGAGGGCACCGATTTTGTTTATCCTGACAGTTATAGGGGCACCGATGCTGCAAAGAAAGCTCTTGATATAATAAAATTAGAAGCAACGCCAAAAATCACGATCAACCATGCGTGGTACGGTGTCGATGGTGATCCAAGAAGTGAGCAAACTTCGACGGCAGTCATGGCAAAACTCAATGATGCCATAAAGACCTGTGGCATTATTGCAATCCCGGGCGACATGAACGCTTTTTATGGTTTTGACCCTATTCCAGACAAACAAAAAACAACAGCCATCGCATTAACCGTCAATGGTGCAAAAATAACACCTGACCTACGCGCTGCTGATGGGACTGACTTTGTATTTCCTAAAAGTTATGAGGGCACCGATATTGCTAAGAAGGCACTCGCGGCACTGAAAACAGTGCGACTTGGTGATGGTGATATTGTTGCACTGATGTCGCTCAAAAATAGCAAGTTTTTGCACGTCCAGCCCAATGGTAGCGTTGTTGCGCAATCAAATAATTCCAGCGATAAAGTATCGCAGTTTAAACTTGTTCTCAAAGACAGAAAAGTCTTTTTTCAAGCTTTATCTTCTGGCAAAAATCTTCAAGCAAGTCCTGACTTCAAGGTACAAGGCGCAAATGCAGATACGTCGAAGTTGGAATCGTTTAACGTTGAAACCAAACTGATTAATAATGATTATGTTCATTTTATTCAAAACGTCGCAAACAATGGTTACTTATCGCTCCATGATGATAATACAGTCTGGACTGGGCTTGATGGAAAACCAGCAACAGCATCTCTAACATCTACGGCAGAGCAATTTAAGATTGTACCCGTATCTAAAGCAGAAGTTGAGATTCTATATGCATCATATGGTAACAACGGAATACAAGATCCGTCACAACGAAAAGATGTAACCGATCTTGCCAAAAAGCTCGTCGTACACAATAATTTAGCGATTTGGGCTGGCCAATATAATGCGCAATTTGGCGATCCTATACCTGGCAAGGGAAAGAGTGAACTCTTGATCTATAAAGTTGGTAATAATGTATGGGCATGTCTCTCTCATGCACAATATCAATCATTAAGAATCCCTTTTGTGCAACCAACTGAAATAACGCGAGGAGTAACAATTGGCGAAGTCGGCGCACGAACAGGCATCGCTGTCGCTACAACTGTTGCCGTTGTTGTAGGGGGCATTCTCACGGCAGGGAGCGCCGGCGCCTCGGGCAACCTGCCTGGCGAAATAATTCAAGCAGGATACGACGCGGGAGAAGCGGTGCATGAATCTATGAAAGCAGGTAAAGTACCAACTGGCGAAAGTGGACCTCATTGGCAAATATATACCCTTGGCCAAAGCACTCCTGACCTGAAAGTTTTAGGGGCTTTTTATGGTAACCCTGATGGGGCTGTAACCAAGACTTTTAGGACCGGATTTATATACACGAACAAGCATGATGCCCTTATCAGCGATGGCTTTGAGAACGTAACAAGCAAGATGCCTACCCCAACCGACAATAAAATTGTTTTCACCGGAGCAGCAGGCTTCATGAATAAACAATTTGGCAATCCTGCACCAGGAAAAGCAAACGGATTAACCGTTATTTTTCAACAAGATGGAAATTTGTACATCCAATATTTAGGAGAATTGGAAGCCGGAACAATTTCAGCAGCCAATGCAACCAAATTCTATACAGACACGAAAACAGGTGAAAAAATCGGCGTGGGAATGACTGGTAGTGAAGACGGTATAGATCTTGCTCCACCAGTATAAAAAATGTCGTGTGCCTATAAAAAAATAAAAAATCTCGTTTTCGAATTCTCGTTCATGTTGTGGAAGATACCCGTAGTTACTGGGCAGCTAAAATATTATTTTACCCATTTGCAACATTTTACCATTTTATGGTATCATATAAATGATGTATAAAAATGTTTTTCTTGCCATTTCATCCGAAATATGAGGTTGCCATGAAGAAAATTCAACTAAAACTTGATTCCAGGAATAGAGTTTGCTTAACCAAGCTCTCCAAAGACTTACCTACACAATTTACGGCCTATCAAAAAGATAACAAAATTATCCTAGAACCACTTGCTACCATTCCAGCTCATGAAGCATGGCTTTTTCAACCAGAAAACAGAAAAATTTTAGAAGAAATCAAAAAAGGCTTACGCGAAAAAGGCACTGTCAAGCTTGGTTCATTCAAAAAATATCTTAAATAAGTTTTATGAAACTTCGTGAACTTACTGCTACTGCAACAGCTAAGCGCCATTTATTAGAGCTTGAACAAGACTCATCAAAAAAAGCTATTCTTAAGTCTGTGCGTAAAACACTTGGATTAATGGAAACTAACCTTCGACATCCATCATTAAATACACATGAATTTACATCGCTCAAATGAACTCACCATTATGGCCATTGTGCCCCATCCAAATAAAACCCTCAAAAAGAAATAACTTACCTGTTCAGGTACGCAGTGTTTGAACAAAAAGCGAGGCCAGAAGTTCCAGCCTCGCTTTTTGTTTTTAGATAAAAAATAAAAAAAATCTCGTTTTCGAATTCTCGTTCGTGTTATGGTTTAGGCAATTGAACAAGAAATAAGATTTTTTAGAGGAGAGAGTTCATGAATAAACATTGGATTATTATCGTAGCGTTATTTTTTATTATAACCCCTCTTTATATATGCGATATATACACGCAAAGCCTAAGCACCCCACTTTCTTATAACTCGGTTCTCACCATTGAGCCTACAGCATTTCCAGGGAAACTGATTTGGACGCACGGCGCAAGTCGCTATGTTGCAGCAGGAGCCAAGCCTCCGTATAACCATGCAGAACTTCTTGTTGGACCTCAAACAAATCTTGATCAACAAATCGGGCATCAATTTTTTATTTTTCAACACCTGGGTAACTCAACAAACATTGGGCCTATTGATTATGGTGATGAACTTGAAATTTTGTCTCCTTCGGGTGGGTACGGCGATGTAGGACTAGCAGGTCTGTATGTCCCTATGAAAAAATGGTGGGTCAATGATGGCCTGGGCGGTGGTCCAGGGATCACCGTAGCGCGACAAAATGACCCAAATGTTTATGATATCATTGTTTCAGACCCCAATTATCCTCAAACACAAGATGGCTCACAAATTTTCAAAATTATAAGCACAACCGGTTGCCAAGGTCATGTGTATCCCAATGATCCTATTGCTTTGATAAGCCAGGGGCCGCGTCTTTGTAAAGATAAACAGTTATGGTGCATTACGGGCAGTAGGATAGGCAGTGAATTTTGTGAAATTCTTGCGTCTCTACCGACAAACCCACAAATCGCAACCCAGGGAATATTTAAAATTAAAACCGTTGATAAAGCAACATTATCTCCCGAAGCACAAGCAATGTATGCGCTGGCACAAGGGACGACACTCACTCCCACAGGCGGCAGTAGTTTTACGTTTATTCCAGGCGTATACGGTAGTAAAAATATAAGTTATAGCCCTGCGTGGAAATTACAAGCCGCAGGAAAAGGATCGGTTTTATTTTCTGCTCGTGCAAAAGCTGACATATATATTGCCCTCTCATCGCAACCACGTACCATGCACGGCTCAATGTATCAACTGATTATCGGTGAAAATAATAATACCAAAACAACACTCGGAAAAGGCCCTGGGCAACAACCTATCATGGAAATAAGTAAGATAAAAAATCCAAACGTTATCATCACCGGAGGAATCGGCAGTGCCAAAGGTGATGGTAGTACGTGGGATGATTATTGGATCAAATATGACTCAGGCACCATCTCGTTTGGTAAAGGGCTTGTCGTCGGCAAAAATGTTTTACTGAACTGGCAAGAAAAAAACGCAAACAATCTTATCCAATATGTGGGATTTGGCGGGAATCAATATCTCGTTGACTTCAAAGACATCGCGATTTCTGATGTCTACAGTCTGCTGAACCTGCCAAAAGGTTTTGACGAAGCAGCAAACGCTGAACCGGCGTCAGCTATTGCTGTCGGCAGTAGACAAGATGGAACCATTGAAGCATGGATGATTGGTAAAGAAGATGGAGCAATCTATCGCTATGAGCCAAATTCTTTGGCAGCAAATGCCTGGATAAAACTTCAAATGAAAGATACTGCTGGACAAATAATCCCAGGATTTATAAGTGTTGCTGTATCGTCAGATGGTGTTGCCGGAGCCGTAAGTACGCTTGGCACAGCATATATTTTTGATCCCATTAAAAATAATATGCTCGAAATTCCCGCTCACAATGCAAGCACCATTAAATTCAGCAAGCTGACCATCGGCAATAGCAATAATATTTGGGGGCTTGAACAAAACACGGGCACTATTTATCAGCTCGTTAAAAATAAAGCGCTCAAAATGGCCGATGGAGCTTTGACGGTTACTATTAATGACTGGGAATTGCGGCTACAAAATTGTATCGACATTGCAGCAGGCGTTGACAATACGGTGCTTGCAATCACAAAAAGCAACCAGGTGTCTCGTTATGAAAATCAAAAATGGGTCTCTATGCCCGGCGTTAAACTCACTAAAATTGCGGTCGGCTCGAAAGGTTACCTATGGGGGACCTTTAAGCATGATAATATATTTGAAATTTGGCAATGCACGAATAATGTATGGAAGAAAGTGCTCGGCGATGATGGTCAAGATGCTCTTGGCTTTGACGCTCTTGGTGTCAATGCCGGTGGAACCGTTTTTGCAAATGACGACGATGGCGACCTTTATAATAATGGCGATAGCGGCGTCTCGTTTGCAACTGATGCCTCGTCACCTACGGGGCCTACGGGCGGAGAACCGGCAGCCGGAGCATCTAACGTTAAAGTTGCACTTGCTCCAACAATAAAAACTAAGCGTGCCATTGCAAAAGCAGAAGGTAAAATTCCTACGGCAAAAAAACGAGTTAAGAAGCGTGTGAGAAAAAAAATAAAACGCACAGGAACTACGACGATGCCGGGCTACGGCGGGCAGGCAACGACGGCACAGCGCGTTCCAACCAAACTACCGGCTGCACGATGAACAAAAAAAATCGAAAGAGATTGTCATGAATAATAAAAATGTAATAATCACGCGTATAATTTTTTTGGCCAGCATAACAATAGTGCAGGCACAACAAACACCGACAATTATGTCACCAGGAGCTGTCTCTGTACCACCAACAGGTCCCGTTAAAAAAATCGCCCGAAACAAAATCACGCGACCAGCTCTGCCCACGATATCACCATGGAGTAAGAAACCGGTGAAAAAAAGAATTAAGCGGGCACACACACCAACCACTTCTTCAATAGCAATGTCTTCACCAGCAATTTCTTCAACACCCAGCACGCAAGTTCCAATTGCTCCAGCACCAAACGTCAATCTCCCCCCAGAATTTTCTGATGATGGGGCACACGCTGACGTCGTGACTGTTGGCAGTAGTCGCAATGGAAAAATTGAAGCATGGAAGATCGGAGATACCGATTTTGCACTCTACCGTTATGATGAAAACTCACCGTTACCGGATGCGTGGGTCAAGCAAATCACTAAAGATGGCAAAGGCACCGTTATTCCAGCTTTTGATGATGTTTGCGCGTCATCTGATGGTATCGTATGCGCAATAAGTTCTGCAGGTAAAGCATTTATGTTAAATACAAGCAAAAATTATTGGGAAGAGATTCCTGCAAGTAACGCAAAGCGTCTGAAGTTTGGCAAAATATCGGTTGGAAATGCACAGAATTTTTGGGCTATCGAAAAAGCAACCAACAATATTTATCAGTTGCTCTTTAATAAAGAAATAAATGTCGGTGGGCTTACCATTAAATCTAACGAATGGATAATAAAATCAGTAAATGGTCTTGATGTTGCTGCCGGCATTGATGGGACCGTCATAGCTCTGAACACGCAAAACAAAGTATACCAACTGGTAAATAATACATGGAAAGAATTTCCAGGGGTATTACTAACACATGTCGCCGTTGCATCTAAAGATATAATATGGGCAACATTTGATCGTGGCCCTGTCCATGAAATATGGAAGTTTATGCCTGATGTTAAAACGCCAACATGGCAAAAAGTTAAGGGTGCAAATGAACAGGATGCCGAAGGGTTTGTTCATATCGCTATCAACGCAGGGGGTACTATTTTTGCAACTGACGATATAGGCACAATTTATACCAATGGTGATGCTGGGGTCGTCATTGTGCCAGTCACCCCTGAAGAACTCAAGCAACAACAACAATCAGGACAACCAGGACAATTTGTCCAACTTGATGCAGGGCATATCGCAACAAAATCTAAAGCGTCCTCAAAACGAACTGAGGCAAAAAAAGCTGGCAAAGTTCACCCTATTCAACCGGACCCCAAGATAGTGGCACAAAAAAAATTAACACAAAAAAAAGTTAAAGTTGCCAAACCGGGCATGCGTCGCGGAGGCCCGCCGGTAGTCACGGTGATCCAAAAGCGGTGAGCTAAAAACACGAAACCCTAGATTATTTTCTTGTTAAAATGATAAATTGAAAATACGACTATATATATGAGATATTGTGTTAAAGCCCAGATGTTTCGATAATCGATAATAAGTTTCGACGTCATCCCCGGCCTGACCGGGGATGACGTAGTATGTTGCTTTAACTCGTACTATGATTTTTTTGCAAGATTAGCTAAAAAAAGCACGCGAATAAATACGGAGACGTGGGAATATTGTATGAACATTAACACTAAAATCACGTATTTACGAACGATTGTAATAACAATACTATACGTGTTATTCAATCAGCCTATTGCAGCACAGGTATACAACTTGCTGCTTAATCCTGATGGAACAACAAGTAACACCTATGTCACCAGTGGAACCTACGTCACCATCAAATTTGTCGACACGAGTAACTCAACTGAATATACCTATAATAATAAATATTTAACCCTGGTTAACACGCTCAATGGACCATATTTGAGAGCCATGGGCACCGACCGTAGCAATATAAAATCTATCTTCCAAATTTATAATCACACAACGTCAGCTGCACCATATAATGGTGGTCCTGATGGTACGATCGGCATTCAAAACCTTGTTGTTACAGACCCAGTAGCCATAACAATCAATAATTTTTGCTATCTTGATAATAATCCATCGACGTACGGTGTAACGTTTCCTGATGCAACGTTTGGACCGACTGAAACATGGGTCATTCAACCATCTTCAAAGTCACCCTATGTTTATTTAAAATCACTCCAAACCGACGGTAGTGGAAATCAATTTTATACGTACCTAACCGTGAGAGAAGCAGGCGAAACATGGTCCGATCCCACAAACGGAGCAAGTCCTGGTGGCGGGTGGTGTTGGACAAGAGATAGTTCTGGAGCAAAAAAATCTTATGATTATAATACCTGTTCGTTTGTTATCGAACCCTATACACCCATGGCCTCGACGCCACCAAGCGTACTCTGGGGTATTGATGCAAATAAAAATATCTGGTTTAGTACAGGAATTACCGATGCTGGATTGACGTCCGGCGGCATGCAATGGACACAAATCCCCGGTGCATTAAAGGATGTTTCAGTCGCCCATAACGGCGCGGTTTGGGGTGTTGATACAACCGGCGCTATTGTTTATCGCTACGGTGTTCAACAATCAAATCCATCAGGAACGACGTGGATGCCCATTGACAGTCCATCAGGCAAAACAGCGCTCAAAGTGTATGGTGGGGTCGCGGGCGCTCTCTGGGCAATTGCAACCGATACTACAATTTGGTACCGAAACGGAATTACCAGTACCACTCCTATTGGGACAGGATGGACACAAATCAGTGGGTCTGCTATCTCACTTGGACTTGGTACAAACGGTGAAGTTTGGGCTGCAGATAGTGCCGGCGCTCTTTCTTTTCGAACAGGCACAATACCAACACCTGCAACACCAATAACAACACCAACAGGAACCAGCTGGATAACTGTTGCACCACCCAGTGCCATGGTCAACAATCAAATGACAGCACTCACCATATCACAAGTAACTTGCGGTAAAAATGGCTATGTGTGGGTACTTGCTTCAGACGGTACGGTTTATTTTAAATTGAGCAGCGATCCCAATGATCTATGGACGCTCAAAAGCGGATTTAGTGCTGGACAATATATTGCCTATGGACCAACAGGCCAAGTATGGGCCCTTTCAAAAACTACCAACCCTCTCTTTACCTTACCAGGCGTTACAGACATCAATCCTATGGGAGGTTCTAGCTGGACAAACCTTACAGGCCTTACAGGGTCGCTCATGCAACTTTCGGTTGGCCCCACTCTTACAGCATTCCCGCAAACCGTCATTGCTATCCCTGATGCTACAAACGGAAACGCTGCAGGTCGAAGTCGCGGACAATTGGACGGACAATCAGGAGTAACCGGCACAACAGCTGCTGTAATACCACGTGACGACCCAAGTATTCCTGGGCATCCTGATTATACCGGCCCAACACTGTCACAAGTTCCGACAGCAACAAATTTTTATTCCAATGCCATCACCAAAGCAATCTTTCTATCTTCGTATCAACAAGCCTACGATTCAATTTTTTTTACTATTCGTGGTGGCATAGATGGTGCCAATGATGGTACTAATATTTCTGGCGCCGTAGCGTACAAATTCGGTCCAACCTCTACGGTTTCTGGTAAAACCATCGCTACGGCAAACGTGACGATCTATCAATCATATTATGATGCTGCTTTTTATCCCGCCCGCGGCACAAAGGACGGTCTGGCTGATGGTTCAAACCCTTCAGTCACTACCCCAAGCTACAAATTCAATACATCTAATAGCACGACTGCTGCTGTCAACATAACGGCATACCAAGTAGCCTATGATGCTGCCTTTTATCCAACCCGAGGTACGCTGGATGGTAAAACTGATGGTTCCAATCCTGCAATCACTACGATCTTGGCAAAAAATTACCGATTCTCCACTGCCAATACCAACGTCACCAATGCAAATGCTTATAGCACAAATTACAATAGTGCTTTCACGACTGCTCAAGGCTCTCCCGCTGATTATAGTAGCGGCCTTGCAGCCGGTCAAACTGCAGGTACAACTGATGGTAATACAGGAAAAACACCCGTTCCCACAACTACCGGTAACGCTTCTTATCAGACGGGTTACACGACTGGTTATACTGCAATGTTCTATCCAGCACGCGGTACGCTTGACGGTAAAACTGATGGATCAAATCTTGCAATCACTGCTGCTAACTACAAATTCAACGCAACCACGTATCCTGCTTATAAAACTGCTTACGATACTGCTTTTTCAGCTACCAAAGCCGATTATACTAACGGTGTAACCGCTGGAAAATCTGCTGGTACGACAGATGGAAATAATCCAACAGTACAAACACCTGTAACCACAACAACTACAGGATCTGCTCTGTATCAAGCGGGTTACACTGCTGGTTATACTTCGACTTTTTATACGACACGCGGTACGCTCGACGGTAAAACAGATGGTTCCAATCCGTCAGTCACTGCTGCTCACTACAAATTCAGCGTAACCACGTACCCTGCTTATAAAACTGCTTATGATACAGCTTTTGCAGCAGCACAAGCTGCGGCTAAAATTGATCACAATAACGGTATAACCGCAGGACAACTTGCAGGTACCGCTGACGGTAATAATCCAACGATACAAACACCGGTAACCACAACAACGACTGGTTCTGCTCTGTATCAATCAGGTTACACTACTGGTTATACCTCAACTTTTTATACAACACGCGGTACGCTTGACGGTAACACTGATACTGCTAATGCTTCAATGACAACTCCTAACTATAAATTCATCGTGACGACATACCCAGATTACAAAACTGCGTATGATACTGCTTTTTATACAGCAGCTCGTGGAACCATTGCAGGCACAGCAGCTGCCAATGCCACTCCTCCCGGCCCTGCTACGTTAACTGGTTTTGTCCCTGCATACTCAAATGCTTATAGCGCAGCGTTTAATACTGCTTTCTATACCGCAGCTCGTGGGACGAGTGATGGTGCTTACGCAGCGATCACAAAAGCTCAAGCGGCACCCACAGCGCCAACAAATATTCCAGCTGCCAGCCAAAACGCCTATAATAATGCAGCAGGTGCTGCATTCACCATTAATAAAAGTAATCCTTTAGTTATACTCCATGCTTCATTTGGTAATCATAATGTCAGCGATCAATCACAGCAAAAAGACGTAACCAGTATCATTGCAAACAATGTACAGAATAATCAATTTCCCATTACGCCCGGCAACTATATCTCGTTATTTGGTGATCCATCGCCAAGCACGCCGGTAAAAACTTTGTTAATTATCTATGTCTATGGTACTAATCAGTCTATCTATGCAAGCTTTACCAATCAAAATCAATCCACAGCATTTCCTACGCCTCTATCAGGAATAGAACTGTATACTCCTCATCAGGGGCCAGCCGGTTTTAATGTATTGAAAGCATGGTACGGAGATCCTCAAGGATCTGGCGGCGTCAACGGCTTTCTTGATGTAACAGCCAAGCTCCCAGCTCAACACAACAATCAAATCACCATCGCTGGCGCCTTTAATAACCTATTCACTACCGATCCTGCACCCGGTATTGTCAAGGGCTTACTCATTATTTTTAGAGTAGATGAAAGTGTCTTTTTCCAAAGTCTTGGCGAAAATGAAACAGGAACCATTTCACCCTCAAATGCTCTTGCTACAACGTCTGCCGGTTATGCTGAAGCTGGAACAATTGATGGTACTAATGCTGTAACCAGTACGACAACGACGTTACCTACTGCTCCTACCAACAAACCTGCTGCTTACCAAGCTGCATTTAATATTGCTGCTGCTAATGCCTTCTACACGGCGACTCGTGGCACAAACGATGGCGCTGCTGCAGTAACCAGCACAACAACGACGTTACCTGTTGCGGCTACAACGCTACCGACTGTGTATCAAACTGCCTACAACACTGCTGCTGCTAACAACTTCTACACCGCTGCTCGTGGCACAATTGATGGTACAAACGCGGTAGCCACTGCAACAACATTACCCGTTGCACCGCTTCTGCCATTATCTATGACGCTTGCAAACTACACTCCCTACCAGACAGCATTTAACACTGCTGTTGCTAACACCTATTACACTCCTGCCCGCGGGGCTATCGATGGTGCAAATGCTATAACAATCACAACAACGATACTTCCTCCCATACCAGCAAAAGCACCCTCTGCTTACCAGTCAGCATTTATCACCGCTGCATCTAACGCCTTGGTCGGCCAGCTTGCAGGTTTTGCTCGTGGCACAAGCGACAGTAAAGCAGGCATAGCGCCTCGTAACGATCCAACTGCGTCAGGACATCCTGATAACGCTGCGTATAATCAAGCTCCTGATAAGACGGCCTATAAAAATTTTTATACCGCTGGTTATAATGCTGCTCATTCAATAGAAACTCAGGTACTTTCTGATATGAGTGCAGGCACAACTGCTGGAAACAAACAAGCTGTTGCTGATGTGACCGCCATGAAGCTTAAACAGTACTGCGTCGACGTCGCCACAAAAGATCCTCATGAACTACGATATATGGATCTACCGGCAACGCTTACTACCAACATTGCAGCCCTGACTAATAATAGTGCATATAGTACTGCGTACACACAAGCGTTTATCAGTAGTTATGATAACGAATATGAAATGTATGTTACTGGCACATTGCTTGCAGAACATAGTGCCGGTACTGCTAATGGGTCCTCTGACAGTAGTCAGGGCGTCGCACCTACAACAATTACTCCTCCAACAGGCAGCAACATTCTGGTCCAAGATCTTGCCACTGCCTATAACAACGCATACAATACTTTTTTCTACACAGCTGCGCGCGGCACCACCGATGGTACAACCGCTGGACAATCCGCAACCTCTATAGCGTTAAGCTCAACCGGTTATACCAGTTATGACAATGCTTACAATACAGCCTTCTTGCAGGCACGCGGTACACTGGACGGTACTACAGATGGGGCAAATCTTTTAGCAAGTCCTAATTATCAATTTAACAATACGACATACATAACAAATTATGATGCTGTATTTACTGATACTAAAAAAGGCACACAAGCTGGGACAACTGCTGGAACTCAAGATGCACAAGCACATAATACTTTTAACTCAACAGCTCCAGCACAATTTAATAACGCTGCAACAAGCACGATATTTGCGGCAGCGTACACGCTCGCCTATGCCAACGCTTATTATACCATACAAGGTCCTCTTGACGGTCAAGCCGATGGAACAGCACTTAATGACATATCATATAAAGTTACGCAAACACAACCAGGGTTTGCTGCCTATAAAACCGCGTACGATGCCGCATATCAAACAGCTCATGATGCTGCAGTAATACTTGCAGAAGCTCAAGGTACCAGCGATGCAAAAACTGATGCTGCCCAAAACGTTCCTGAGCGATCGGCACCAAAAACAGCTGGGACAACACTGTATAATACCGCATATATGAGCACGTACATCACTGAATATGAATCGTTGGCCACCAATGCACTCATCATGCAGCATGTACAAAATGCTGGAACTCAGCTTGGAACAAGCGATGCTGACGCTAACATTACCAAAAATCTAACGCCTGTCCCGCCTACTGCTATCCAAAGCGCCTATCATGCACAACAAAATTATAAAGATGCTTTTAACACTGCATACAATAATGCCTATGATGCTGAAACAACGCGTCTTGCAGGAATCAAAGCAGCTAATCAAGCAGCTGCCGACACAAAAGCCGGCACATCGGCTGGTAAACTTGCGGGTTCTGCTGATGGCACACATGCAGCCACTGGAACCCCTGCACCTACGGTAATACCAGCGCCACCGGCAGGCAGCCCGACAAGCACCGATTTCATAACAGCATACAATGCTGCATATACAAGTGCATTTACCGCGGCAAATAGTCAGTCCAGCAGCGCGAAGGCAGCTGCAGACGCAAAAGCAGGAACAACTGCTGGACAACTTGCAGGTACCACCGATGGCACCAATGCAGCCGCTGGAACACCAGCACCTACTGCAATACCAGCACCACCTGCCGGCAGCCCGACAAGCACTGCTTTCGTCAATGCCTTCGATGCTGCGTATACCAGTGCATTTACACAAGCCGTTGCCAAAAAAACTACGCCACCAACAAAACCACCAACGCCGACACCAACGCCAAAACCTAAACCAAAATCCTCTGGTCCTTCAAAAGGTTCGGCACAAACAGCAGCAGCTCAAGCATTACAAAAACTTTTGGGGCATTAATGATAAAAAAACGGGAAAAACATGACCAATACGACCAAAAATAGCACACGCTTTATTACACGCTCTCTCCAAAAAGCGTGGTTACTCGTCATGCTTTTCGTGAGCGTTTTTTCAGATGTATGCGCCCAGTCACTTTCATTTAATAATGGCGACCAAGTAATAATTCAGGCGCAACAAAGCTCTGATGGAGGCAATGCTTGTGCAAATGGTTATTACCTACAAGTCGATACAAATGGATCAAGTGGCACATATACAAAACTTCTTAACAACGTAACAGCCTCTACAATTACTTCCGGTCTTACTAATCTAAGTCCAACGACACAGCCCTGGCTTTTCAGCATCGTAAACCAGGGAACAAAAGATAGCTCGGGAAATCCTCTTTATGGCATTCAAACCGCCACACTCACCGCAGCAGCTGCATACAGAAATCTTTCAACAGATCCTAATGCCAAGACATCATATTTTGGAAACTCAAATTTCTCTGCGTGGGAACCTTATGTCTTCCATAAAGTAAGTGGCGGCACTCCACAACCTGCTGGGTCGCAACCGTGTTGGATTTTTCCTGAAAGCACCGGCGGAGATTTGGGTATTATGTTAACCATCAGTAATGGCAATAGTGGCAATGTTATTACGCCGACGGCCTGGGCAGGCCTTGGCGTCTTTGGCTTTGTTAATATCACTCAAACAATAGCCGCTGGTGCTACTGCTGGTACAAACGCTGGGCTTGCAGGTGCAACAACAGCACCATCAATTTCGTCCGGACATGCAATCTATGTAGCCGTCTATAATGCCGCTGCATCAGGCGCCTATGCTGGTGCTATCCAAGGTGGCAAAGATGGCAGTCCTAATCGAGGAAACGGACCAGTAGACACAACATCAACTGGTTCTAGTGCTTACAAAGCTGGTTATACGATTGGGTATGACGCAGCATTTTGGCCAGCACGAGGTTCATTTGATGGTGCAGGCATGATAGCAAGCACAACGACAACGCTCCCTATCGCATCTCCTGCACAGTTTGGAGCTGCGTATGCAACCAATTTCAACATTGCAGCTACTAACGCTTTTTATACCGCAGCTCGAGGTACTACCGATGGTGGTGCTGCTGTAACCAGCGCAACAACAACAGTACCAACAGCTCCAGCTAAACCATCTATTATGACCGCAGATTATACTGCGTATCAAAATGCTTACAACACAGCTGCTACCAGTGCTTTTAATGGTAAAACTGATGCGTCAACATATAAAATTCCGTCAACGACTGATACCAGTGCTGCCTATGTTAATGCGTACAAAGCTAATTACATCCCGGGCACACCTACTACGACAGGCGCTGCTTTCGCTGGTGCTAAAGCTGGTGCAAGCGCAACATCGTCAACAATTCCAACGGGCTATACCACTGATTACCTCACAGCATATGCAAGCGCTCTTCCTGCTACAGTACTCATCAACAATGTTTCAATGCCTGCAAATGGTAATGCTCTCTATACACTATGGCCAAGTTGTTGGCAACTCCCCGCGCCCGGTCAAGGTCAGATCAGCTTTAGCGTTGTAGCCGCTAACGACGTAACTGTTCTCATTTCGCCAACGCAAAATAATGGCTCAACAACAAGCAATAGAGCTGCTGGGTACGAAATTGTTATTGGTGGTTGGGGCAATACTCAATCAGTAATGCGAAAGGTTCCTCAAGGGCAAAATGTTGGTGATGCAAACTGGAGTACAGCAAAAATTCCAGCCAACAGCGCAACCAATCCAGCAAACTTCACGATTTCGATTTATCAAGATCAAAATATCGTAAAAATAACAGTCACCGGCGCTGTCGATGCCAATAATAATCCCGTATCATTGGTCTTTATTGATGCGGTTGCACCAGTTCTTAATACCCAGTATTTCTCATTTACCAGCGTCACTACTCCCGTAACATATTCCAACATCGCCGTAACTACTTCCCAAGGACAAATCGACGCCTTGGCATTCAAAGCTCCTGCTTCGGCTAATATAAGTTATATGGCAGCTTATAACATCGCATACAGTGCAACCAATGCTGCTGCTCAAGGTACTTCTGATGGTATCGCTACAACCAGTACGACTATGCCTACTGGTTATTCATCTGATTACACGACAGCATATATTACTGCGTTTGTTAATAAGCAAATGGGCCCAACGGGCCAAACAGGTGCTCCCACAGTTGGAACACCAACGACCATTCTCTACGGTGCGTATGGTAATAACCAGATGGCAAGTACTGCAAACCGCGTCATCGTGACCTCAGCACTTGTCGCGATAACATCGGATAATACCGTGACCGTGAACGCAGGCAAATACCTGTCTTCATTAAAACTTACTACTGATCCTGCACCAGGACTCGATACATTGTTTGTGCTCTACCAACAAGGTTCTAACATTTATCCGCATTTGTCCTATGATACTGCAACAATGACACTCCCATGCATAAACGATCCGATGATCTATACCGTTGGTTCAGCAAATTCTGGTCTTACGGTATTGTGGGCTTTTTATGGATCACGACAAGGTAGCTTTATAAACGTAACAGCAAATATGCCTGCGCCAACAACTGATAGCCTAGGTAATCCGCAAATTGTTTTAACCGGTAGCATGAATAGTCTCTTTGGCGCAGACCCTGCCCCAGGATATGGAAAATGTTTGCTTGTTGTTTTTTTATATAATCAAGGCTTATATATGCAAATGGTTGGAGAAAATGATACGGGAGCTGCTGCAACAATTTCAGCTCCTTCAACTTCAAATAAATATGCAACCCCGATCTCTGCTTTTAACACCGATTACAATAACGGTTTAGGCGTTGGGCAAAATGCAGGTACGATTGATGGTAACGTTGCAGGCAAACAACCGATAGCCGCAACAACAACAGGTTCTACTATCTATAAAACTGGTTATACTGCTGGTTACAACTCAACGTTTTATCCTACGCGCGGTACATTTGATGGGAACACTGATTCCACAAATACGGCGCTGACCTCTCCAAATTATAAATTTACCAACACCAATTATAAATCTTCTTATAATACTGCTTACTATACTGCTGCCCGTGGCACGATTGATGGCACCAATGCCATTACAAACCTAACGACCGTGGTACCTAATGTACCTACCATGCCATCTTCTATGACTACCACAAGCTATAGTAACTACGCATCCGCTTTCACCTCCGCTGCTATCAGTGCCTTTAATGGTAAAACTGACGCGGTAACGTACAAAGCGATGTCTACTACCGATACGAGTGATGCTTATATTAATGCGTATAAAGCTGCATATACGACCCCTATTCAAGGCCAAGCTCAACAAGCCGGTGCGACTGCTGGTCAAAATGCTACATCTTCAGCATTTCCTGTAGGTTATTCATCTGATTACAACACAGCATATGCCAATGCTCTTCCTGCTACAGTAGTAATCCAAAATCTTTCAATCACGAACAACCCACAAGGTGCCTTTTCACTATGGCCAAGTGGTTGGAAGTTGCCAATGCCTGGACTAGGACAAATCAGCTTTAGTGCTGTCATGGCTAATGATGCTAATAGTTCTCTCTATATTGGTCTTTCGCCAACCCAAAATAATACCAGTACTCTATACACCATTATTCTTGGTGGTTGGCACAACACTAAATCAACATTGTCCAAAGTAACAACCTCTGGTACCACCTACCTCGCCGTATGGGATGGGACAAATTTTCCAAAGGCAATACTTTCAACCAGCAGCTCAACAAATCCTGCAAATTTCACGGTTTCGATATATCAAAGTTCCAATAGCGTAACAATAACCATTGCCGGAGCCGTTGCTGCCGATGGAAAAACACCAATAACATTAACCTACACCGATACATCGCCCATTCTTAACGTACAGTATTTCTCGCTCTCAGGCTGGAGCACTCCCGTAACATATTCTAATATCACCGTAGCTCCGTATTATTATACTGCGGCTCAAGGTACTATTGACGGTACTGCCTCTGGACAAAAACTTGCTCAAGATAGCATTTATTTTATTAACTCAGGACTCAAGGCCCTCCCGCCACCTACGCCGTTCACATCAGGCTACGCAACGGTGTATGATACTACCTTCAATGCCGCTGCAATCAGTGCTTATAATGGAACCATTGCAGGTAATTCTCGCGGTTCAACTGATGGTACAGCAGGAACCTCTTCAACTGATGATCCAAGTGTTGCAGGCCAACCGGATAATAATGCATACATAAGTGCCTCTGATCAAAGTGCTTTTCAAACAGGGTATAAAACTGCGTACGATGCTACCTATGCTCCTGCTTACACCAATATAGGAAAACCGGCTGCGATTAGTGCTGGTACAGCTGCTGGGAGTACTGCGGGACAAAATTCCTTACGTGGTGCAACACCCCTTGACCAAACTACCTATCCTCCCGATTATCGCACAGCGTACATCGCCGCCTTCAACAAAGCTCGTGGCACGGCAGATGGTCAAGCTGATGGCAGCAATGGTGTTGCTAAGAATTACAGTTCTTCTGACACGACGAACTACCAGCCCGCATATGACACTGCGTACAACACTACTTACGCTATCGAATCACAAAACCTTGCTGATGTAACTGCTGGTACAGATGCCGGTAACAAACAAGCACTCGCTGACGTTACTGCGCAAAAGCTTAAACAGTACTGCGTCAACGTCAACACCACCGATCCTAACGAACTCCGTTACATGGATCTTCCCGCAACGATCACGGCTAACATCACGCAACTGACCAATAGTACTGATCCTGTTTCTGGACAAGTATATAATAACACCTACATACAAGCGTTTATCAGTAGTTATGATGATGAATATAATGCTGTTGTTACAGCAGCACTTGCTGCGCAAAGTTCTGTTGGTGGTGCTAACGGGATGGCAGATGGCAATCAAAACAAAACGGCTAGAACAATAGCCACCCCTGCCAACAGTAACATTCTTGTGCAAGATCTTAACAGCGCCTACAACAATGCCTACCTCGCGGCTTTCGACATCGCGCTGGGAACAACTGCTGGCCACAACGCCGGCACAACTGATGGCAAAAATGCAGCTCCTGGAGCATCAGTACCTGCACAAATACCAGCCCCCTCAGGAGGCAGCCCAACAAGCATCGCTTTCCTCAATGCTTATAACGCCGCGTACACAACTGCATTTACAACAGAAATCACCCAAGCTGCTGCTGCTCAAGCAGCGCTTGATACAACAGCCGGCACAACTGCAGGTACAAAAGCAGGAACAGCTGATGCTCAATCGTCTCCACCACTACAAGCCCCAGCGCTCACCGTTTCCAGTACACAAAGCCAGGCATATGTAACTGCTTACAACACCGCATATACTAAAGTATTTACAGATATAAGCGCCAAAGCCGCGGCAGAAAAAGCAGCTATCGATACAGCAGCTGGAACTGCTGCTGGTACAAAAGCCGGAACCAAAGATGGCAGCGTAAAAAAACCGGTACAAGCACCGGGTCTAGCCGTTACCAGCACACAGAGTCAGGCATATGTAACTGCTTATAACACAGCGTATACGACTGCGTTTACAGCAGCAGAAAAGGCACATACAAAACCAACACCTACACCAACACCGACGCCTACGCCAACACCGACGCCTACACCGACACCGACGCCAACACCGACACCGACGCCAACGCCTACACCAACGCCTACACCAACACCTACGCCGACGCCTACACCGACTCCAAAACCAAAACCAAAAACGACCCCCTCTGGCCCTTCAAAAAGTTCAGCACAATCTGCCGCTGCAAAAGCATTACAAAAACTTTTGGGATATTAATAATCAAAGCCCCCCAGACAAAACATCAAAACTATTTATTTCAAATAGAATTAAGAATATAATGGGTATAAGTGTATGAGGGTTTTTATGTAGTTTTTATGCACATAAAAGAAATAAATTATCTAAATTATTAAATATTAAAGTAGGGGACTGAGAGAATGACTAAGAACATGACTAAGAAAAAGAATCATACGATAAAAAATATAACGAGCTTTATGATGCGCTCGATAAAGCAAACGAGTTTACTCGTCATACTTTTTATGGGCGTTTATTCAAGTCTTTTTGTTACTTCATACGCTCAAACAACGTCGACATCACCAACTATCCTCTACGCTTCATTTGGTAATAATCAGGTGGCTGCAAACCGTATAACGGTAACATCTTTGCTTCCGAATACAATTCCAGCTAATCAATATTTGTCCCAATTAGGCCTTGCTACAGACCCTGCACCAGGACTTGATACCTTATTTGTGCTCTATCAACTGGGTTCCAGTATTTATCCAATCATAGTATTTGATAATGCAGATCTAAACCTTACTCAAAGTCCTTCCGATGCGACCACATATCCAGCGCTTGGACCAGTCACTTCTAGCTTCACCGTATTAGCGGCTTTTTATGGATCAAGAAACGGGAAATTTATCAATGTAACAGCTAACATGCCAACTCCAAGCAGCAGCAATCAGATTACTTTCTCTCAATCGATGAATAGTCAGTTTGGCATCACGAATGCTAATGACCCTGCCTATGGATTTACAAAAGGTTTGATTGTTGTTTTTGCAGTTAATCAAAACTTATACGTTCAAATGTTAGGGGAAAATGATACGGTAACAATTTCTGTAGCAAACGCTGTTCCTGTACCTGCTTATAATAATCGTACAACCGTAGCTGGTAGCAGCGATGGTACAGCTGATGGTACCAATGATGCCAATGCTTTAGGACTAGGTTCTGTTGACTTTTCAAGTTTATTGCCTAACGACTCAATGTTCACCGCAGCCAACGCTTACGTAAATGCTTATGACGCAGCATTCTATTCAACACGGGGCGCAATTGATGGTGTTAATAGTACCGCTGCGCTATCGACCGTGGACCCTGCTGGTACTACTCCGAAAGCAACTTATGTTAGTTACCGAAATGCTTTCAACTCAGCTTTTAATGGTAAAAATGACGCTTTAGCTTCTAAGGCGATGTCTACCACCGATACCAGCTCTGCTTACGTTACTGCTTACAATAATGTTTACTACACCGCAGCTCGTGGTACTAGCGATGGTACAACTGCAGGGAACGCTGATGGCAATCCTAATCGAGGAAATGGGCCTGTCGACACAACATTAGTAGGAACTCCTGCTTACAAAGCTGCTTACACGGCTGCTTATGACTTAGCTTTCTATCCAGCACGAGGTGCCGTTGATGGTGCCGGTGATGGAGCCAACGCAACAACAACCGCACCTGTTGCTGCTACAACGCTTCCAACTGCTTATCAAACGGCTTACAACGCTGCAGCTACCAGTGCTTTTAACGGAAAAAATGACGCTCTAACTTATAAGCCAATGTCACCGAGTGATACCAGCACTGCTTACACAACAGCATATAATAATACATACACTGACGCCGTAAAAACAGCTGCTGCTGGCCAAGGTTTCGCCGATGGTACTCATGACGGTTCTATGGCCGGTTCTGCCGCCGCAGCGGCCGGAGCTGCCCATGGCGCACCTCCACTTCCATCAATGGATATGACCAAAAAAACCGCTGAATATTATACTGGCTTTAATGGTAATGGTGGATATTTCCCTGCTTATACTCCTGCATATAATAAAGCACGAGCACATCCTACACCAGTACTAACCAGTACGGGAGCAATAAGCCCAACAATAGGCACCGGAGCTCCAACAACCGGTACGGGAACCACCCCCCTAGGCTTGACAAGCTCCGGCGGGCAGGCGACAGCAGCAAGTCTTCTAACGAGCGTACAAAATTTTGTAGCTCCAGCAAGTACAGCCATAAGCAGCGTGACATCATCGCTTCCAACAAGTTCGTTAACACCTTCTCAAAAAATACAATCTGCTTTGTGTTCAACACTTTCCAATGACCTTACAACAATAACAAATTTGACGCCAAGCACGCTCCAAGGACCTCAAACACATGGAATGATTAATGCGTTGCAAAAGAAATTCTTGCAATACCAAAAGCTTGCCAATAGAGAACAACTCACCGCTCTTGCTGGAGCTATCAGCAATATAGCCGCAGGACTTACAAGCTTGGAGCAAGCGCTCAAGCCAGGCAAGGGAACAGGCTCAATAGGTAGAGGTACTATGACCGGAACAGGTACAACGACAGCTCCTGTAACAGGAGCAACCCCAAGCACCGGAACAACGACAACAGGCGCCGGCACAGGAGGGACAAGCCACTTACGACTGCCCAAATAATTGCAGCATCAATAACAACGAGCGCACTACCAACAAGACCAAAAAACACAAAAAGCCCCCGTCATAAATGACGGGGGCTTTTTTGTGTTTTTTGTTATGTATCAGGCAAAACATCAAAACTGTTTATTTCAGATAGAAATATCAATCATACTCAGTATAGTAAATAAAAAAACGTTAAAAAAAGGGGATTGATTAAATGAAGAATACGACCAAAAAGACACGACGCTTTGTTACACGTTCTATAATGCATTCTATAAAGCAAACAGGTTTACTCGTTATGCTTTTCATAAGTACTTATTCAAACTTATATACTCAGTCGACACCAGATCAGCATACTATAGATGGAACATGGAACGGAGCTTGGTCATGGTACGGAGCAACATACATCCCCTACACTGCAGATACCCTCTACACTGATGCTTACAATGCAGCACGAAACGAAGCAGGAGCAGTCCCATCAGGAAATCCCGGATATAGCGATGCTAATGCAGGTAATGCTTTTAATCCTATAATCCCTTCAGGTTACGACTATGCGCAAACAGGGGGATATATCTCTTCGTATGCCTCTCAATATATTCAAAGCACACAATGCTATAAATACTATGCGAATGCTGATGCCACACAAGATGCGCTTAATGATTGGCAAAAAGCGAGCGGCGCAACAGATACAAAGTTATCAAAAAAAACAACCTCTCTACAGTTCTCAACGATTTTTGGAAATCAACTTGGATTGCAATATTCAACATCTGCTGCAACACCTCCCTGGACGTTATTAGGGCAGTCATATGCTGCTAACACCTATCAACCATTGCTTATTGATCGTTATACGACAATGTATATGCAGGGTAATAGTAGTAGCTATAGCACGCTCTACGAGTCAGTATATGCACAATGTGTATCAAGTGCACAAGCAGGTCAAGCAGATGCTAAAGCTTCCAAGCCTGCAGCATCAACTGACGCATGCTATACCGCGGGCTACGCATCTGTAGGCAATGCAACACCACCACCTACAACGACACCTACGACACCACCACCTACAACGACACCTACGACACCACCACCTACAACGACACCTACGACACCACCACCTACAACGACACCTACAACACCACCACCTACAACGACACCTACGACACCACCACCTACAACGACACCTACGACACCACCACCTACAACGACACCTACGACACCACCGCCTACAACGACACCTACAACGACACCACCACCTACAACGACACCTACAACGACACCACCACCTACAA
>Ga0207075_1051_pt1 | contig 23662 bp, 14 predicted proteins | sample Alteio_BWMinHeat_64_FD_153587 | JGI IMG/M metagenome (GOLD analysis project Ga0207075, IMG submission 153587) | Enriched cells from forest soil in Barre Woods Harvard Forest LTER site, Petersham, Massachusetts, United States -... | ecosystem: Environmental > Terrestrial > Soil > Temperate forest >... | reverse complement strand
GACGAAGCCAGATGATGGCTTCTTTTTCAAATTGGTTCTGGAACCATTCCCATTTTGACAAAACATCTTTTTGAACATTCTTATTGAGCATATCTCGGATACTATTAGAGATTATATTCCTAAAAGGAAATTTTTGAGCAAGTTAGCTTGTTTTTTGGGATCATAATTATGCATAGAGAAACTCCAAATAGTTTATGAACTAGTAACAATGCTTGCATTTTGCGTAGTTCAAACCATATAGAGTTTAATATGATCATCACAGAGAACTATTCACCATTCCTTTTTGAAGAGGTGCAAGTGGCAAGTTAGTTCCAAACTTAATTGTCGACATTCTCAAAAATTTAAAAATAGGTGTCAAGTCTAAATACTACTTTGACAACATCTGTCTAAATATTTTGTGATCTTTTTTAGATTATATGTCACTATTCACCATGTTAACCATGAAATTGCGATCTGATCCCTTCTCCCCTGGAATAAGTTTGCCGCAGCATGCTGAAGGTTATTAGGGAGAAGGTTAGGATGAGGGAAATGATCGCCCATCATCTTGCATCAGTTCAGTTATAAAATCTGACAATTCGATGACAGGTTTCCCCAATAACTAAAGTGGCAGTTACACAAAATTATTTACAGGCTCTAATTTTCACGAAAAAATGATGTCAAGAGATTTTTAATATTTTTTGTCTTCCTGTTTGTTATATTTTAGTTTCTCATTTCCCTCATCCTAACCTTCTCCCTAATAACCTTCAGCATGCTACGACAAATTCATTAGACGGGAGAAGGGATCAGATCGCAATTTCATGGTTAACATGTTGAATAGTTACGATTATAATGGTAACTACTCACCCTGTACCTCTAACAAAGCAAAAACGTATAGGTAACCCAGAATTGGGGTTCAATTTATTTCATCCCACTAGACTTACAAATAACTTCATACGCTTTTTGAATTCTCTGTGTTTTTTCCGTCGCCAATTTTATCATGGCCTCTGGTAATCCTTTGGCAACCAGTTTATCCGGATGATGCAAGCTCATTTGCTGACGGTAGGCTTTTTTTACTTGTTGGTGGCTTGCGGTTTTGGTCAGCCCCAATACGCCATAGGCATTGCTTAATTCATTTTGCGCCGGCTGCTGGGGGGCTTGAAAAGATTCTTCTGCATAAAACTGCGATTCCATTCTGGATAAAACACTGCGCGGAATGTTTAATTTATCACACATATGTTCTAAAATATGTCGTTTATAGGAATTCGCTATTCCATCTACAAACGCTGCTCGCAATTGAATTTCAACAAATAATTGAATTAAGGAAGGCTTAAACCGACAATTATGAATAAAATTTTCCATAATAGCGTCAAAATTAAATTGTGGTGCTTTGCCACGATTAAAATATTCAATCGCTTCCATCTTTTGCGCTTGGCTTAATTGCAATTGTAACATCACATTTCTAGCCATTTGAATTTCTTTAGCGCTAACATGCCCATCAGCCTTAGCAATATAACCCATGACCATAAAGGTGGTTTTAAAAAAGACCTGTTGAATGAGCGCTACGTCTGGCGTCAGGAAATGTGCATTGAGTTTTAAACCTTTATCAAAAAGATGCCCTATACCCAAGCCCATTAAAAAGCCTATAGGCCCAGCAATTAAGCTGCCAAACAGGGCACCAAAAATTTTACCAAATATATATATTCCGCGCATATCAACTCAATAGGGTATTTTCTAAGTTTTGTAAGCGCTCTATTGTACCCACATCTGTCCAATAACCGCCATAGTGTTCGCCAAAAAGCGCTTCCTGCGCTAACGCTTTTTCTAATAAGGGCGCTAAACGAAACACCCCCGGCTGACAGTCTTGAAATAATGCCGGTTGCAACACGGCAATCCCAGAATAGGTTAACCTGTTTTGCGGTGCTTTTTGCAATTTGCCCTCAATAATGGCAAAGTCACCTACCGGATTATGCAAAGGATTATCCACCATAATTAAATGCCCCAGCCCAGGTAAGTGCCTGGGTAACTGCGCAAAGGGGTAATCCGTCCAAATATCACCATTGACTAAAGCAAAAGGCGCACTCCCCAATAAAGGCAATGCATTAAAAATACCGCCCCCCACTTCCAGTGGTTCCTTTTCCTTAGAATAAGCAATATGAACGCCCCAGGACTGGCCATTCCCTAAATATTGTTCGATTTTCTCGCCCAAATGCGCAAGGTTTATCACAATCTCAGTAAAGCCCGCTTTTTTTAAATTTTCTACATGGTACACAATCAGCGGCTTACCTTTAACGGGCACTAAAGGTTTAGGACAATTATCCGTAAGTGGGCGCAAACGTTTACCTAAGCCTGCAGCTAAAATCATCGCCTTCATTAGGCCACCTTGCCGCGGGCCAAATCTACCCGTGTTACCACCTGTGCTTGTAGCCACTGATGCAGTGCATAAAATTCTGGATAACGCTGGGTTACCTGTAATACATAATTCATAATTCGCGGTAAATATTGCAAGTATTGGGGTTTATTATCTCGCAAATGTAAGCGCGCAAAAATACCTAATACTTTTAAATGGCGCTGTAAACCAACCCAATCAAACCATTGCAGAAATTGCGCATAATCTATTGGCGGGATGCGTTTTTCTTGCAAGCACATTTCATAAAAAATCTTCACCCAATGGTTTACTTTGGCGCTCTCCCAATCAATATAACAATCTTTTAATAATGAAACTAAATCGTACGTAATCGGTCCTGTCACCGCGTCTTGAAAATCAATAATACCCAAGGTGCCCGTATCTAAGACCATGAGATTGCGACAATGAAAGTCCCGATGCACCGCAACCTGTGGCTGCCCTGTAAAAGATGCAAACAAATGGTTAAATACCGGCTCCAGGATCTCCATGACTTCAAGAGACATTTCTATTTTTAAAAATTTGGCTAAAAACCATTCCTGAAAGTAACTCAATTCTAAACGAATGGCCGCCTCATTGAATGCCGGCAGTCCCGTCTGAAGCTGCAATGCAAGTAAAATCTGCATCGCATGATGATAATAGGCATCCACCGTTTCCAGTGACAACGCCTCTTCCAATAAGACATCACCAAAGTCAGACAACAACACAAATCCTTGCTGCGGCTCCCATGCCCACACCGTTGGCACTTGTAAACCACTTTGTTGCCAACCGCGTGCAATGTTCACAAAAGGTTGCGTCTGTTCCTTGGGGGGAGGAGCCCACATGACAATATAAGTTTGGGTTGCGGTGGTTGCACGATAATAGGAACGAAAGCTTGCATCACCTTTGAGTGGCACCAAGGTAAAATCTTGTGTGTTTAATTGATTGCCCACCCAGCGCTTAAATCCAAAGTCGCTTTGTTGCATAACTTATCCTCTCGTTTTACGCAAAAACCTAATTAAAGTGTAACGTGAAAAATGGCTATACGAATATGCCTGCCTCGCTTACAATCATCGCAGAGTGCCATTTCTTGAAATATTTCACCTTGAAGATCATAAAAAAGCTAGTTTTTTTACTTTTTGTTCCCGCCGTAGTCGCAGCGACCCCTTCGCCGCGAGACACGAGCACGCTTGGCGATTGGGTCCCAGAACCCTATGCCAAAAGTTTATGTAAAGGCCATTATGTCCCCTTTGTCCGCGGCACTTGCCAAAATGATAACTTTGCGGAATTACCCGTCGTCCTTTCCGCGGATGAAACAGAGCTCACCCAGCAGGGACAATCCACTTTACGTGGCCATGTCACCCTTAGGCAGGGTAATCGATATTTACACGCGGATGAAGTCACGATTGAGCGCAGCCATGCCAAAATGTTCGATTTCTTAACCGCAACAGGAGATATTCATTATTTTACCCCTGAATTCAGCATTTGGGGGACCCAAGCCAAATATACGCATGAAATTCAACACTTTCATATTGATGACACGACGTATCACTGGTACCCCCGGCATGCCCGTGGTTTTGGAAAAACCATTGATATCGATGAAAATTCTAATGTGCATTTAAAAAATGCTAGCTACACAACTTGCGCACCACAACAGAATACATGGGAATTAAGCGCAAAAGAAATTACGCTGTATCCCAAAAAAGGGCGCGGCGTTGCCAAGCATATTATGCTTAATCTATTTGAGTTTCCTATTTTTTACTTTCCCTATTTTGATTATCCCATTGATAATAAACGCCACAGCGGCTTTTTATTTCCCAATTGGGGCTCGACCAGCAACTCTGGTACCGAAATCACGGTTCCTTATTATTGGAATATAGCGCCCAATTACGATTTTACCGTCGCTGCCCGCTGGCTGAGTGAGCGTGGCACTGAAGCACAAACAAAGTATCGTTATTTGCTTGCCCATAGCGAAGGGGTCTTTCAATGGCATTTTTTACCCCATGATAGAAAATATAGTAATTTTCAAGAACAAAATCTCTATATGATCCCTGGAGGATTATCACCACTTGATCCACGCATTATTGCACTAGAAGGCACCGATAACCGTCAAGCTTTTAATTATCGTCATACCACCACCTGGGATAGACAATGGCAGGCTAATATTATTTTTGATTACGTCAGCGATTCTAACTATTTTGTGGACTTAGGCAATGATATCAATACTGCCAGCACCATTCATTTACCGCAACAAGCCAATCTGACTTATTACGGTGAGAACTGGTCGCATTACTTTAACGTAGAAGAATACCAAGTGCTGGAGCCGCTTTCTAAACCCATTAATGAAGAAATTTACAAGCGGCAACCACAATGGGTTTTTCAAACCTATTATCCGGATGAATGGTATCATTTATCGTTTGGGTTAATTGGGGAAGCGGTAAACTTTGCCCATCAACCCGATATTCTGACCCAACAACCCGTCACCACCGGGCAACGGCTGCATTTACGGCCGAGCGTCAGCTGGCCCTATCAAGAATCTTGGTTTTATATCACTCCACGCATTCAAGTGGATTGGCTACAGTATTTTCTGTTGTTACGTGACGATGCTCCACCTAATATTGCAAAGGATCCTCAACGTACCATTCCGCTCTATGATATAGATACCGGTCTTTTCTTTGAGCGCGTTTTTTCTTTCAATGATTATCCGATGGTGCAAACCATAGAGCCGCGCGTATATTATTTATATGTCCCCTACCATGCGCAATATACCTATCCTGATTTTGATAGTGGCGTTATCGTATTTAGCTATGCGCAATTATTTCGCGACAACCGTTTCAGTGGACGTGACCGCATTGGCGATGCCAACCAAGTGACGCTCAGTTTAACCTCGCGTTTTCTCCCCGCCAAAGGCGGTCAAGAATTTTTTCGGATAAGTGTCGGCGATATTCTCTATTTTAAAGACCGAAAAATCGCTTTATGTGAAGAATTAGGACAAAGCAACAATTGCCTATTTTTTGAAGATGTCACCGCAAGCGCAAAACGTTCCGATTTAGTGGCCCAAGCGGATGTTTTTGTAAATCCTTTTCTTTCCGGCGGACTGTATTGGCAGTGGAATACTTTCAGCCAAACCACAGAACAAGCTTCCATCAATGCCCAATACATTCCCAGCGCGCATAAAATCATCAATTTTAATTATTATTGGAAAAAACATGATTTTATGCAAACCAATCTGGCAACCGGTCAAACCGGCAGTTTGCATCAAGCAGATATCTCTTTTTTATGGCCCTTGGCACTCCATTGGCAAGCCTTATCGCGCTGGCATTATAATTTGCAACAAAGACAAACCATTGAAATCCTGGGCGGCTTGGAATACAACGGTTGCTGCTTAGCCTTTCAGGCAGTGGCTTCCCGCTATCGTCAAGCAGGAACCTATTTTTACCCACAAGCGTATGCCACCGGCTACTTTTTCCAAGTCGTCTTTAAAGGATTAAGCGCAATTGGGGTAAATAATCCAGATGGAAAACTTAAATACAAGATTCCGGGTTACGTGCCGTTGGTGGATAGGCAAAAATGGCTTGCGCAACCGGATAAAAATTATTTCCCACCGGAAAATATTCCGTTGTATTAGTGCTATAATCATTGGCTGTCATTTTTCTTAAATGGGTTTTTTATGCGCTTATTGAAACTAATCTTATGCTCTGGAACGATAATGCTAGGCTTTAGCGCCTTGGCTGGGACAACGGCTGAGACCACCCCACTCGATGGCGTTGCCGCTATTGTCAATAATGCCGTGATTACCAAAAGTGAGCTGTTAGAAGAAGTCCTTATGGCTGAAAAACAAATCCAGCAAACCTCCACCATCCCCCCTGATCGCACCGCGTTAGAAAAACAAGTACTGGAACACCTTATTGGGAATGAAGTCCAACTTCAATTGGCAAAAAAAACCGGGATCCAAGTTGATGACGCGCAACTCGATAATACGATTGCAACGATAGCCTCGCAAAATCAATTAACCATTACGCAATTACGCGAAGCCCTCACCACAGAAGGCATGGACTATAACAAATACCGTAATAAAATCCGTCATCAACTAATCATCTCCCAGCTGCATCAGCGAGACATTTCCGGTGATGTACATGTATCAGAACAAGAAATCACCCAATTTTTACAATCACCCACCGGTTTAGGGGCAATGGCAACAGAATACCGTCTGGGACATATTTTGGTTGGCTTGCCAGAAGCACCCACCCCAGAAGAAATTGATAAGGCAAACGTTAAAGCACAAAATATTGTGACTCAATTACGCGAAGGAAAAGATTTTGCCCAATTGGCGCTGGCAGAATCTCAAGGAGAGCATGCACTGCAAGGCGGTGATTTAGGCTGGCATAAATTACCAGAACTACCCACATTATTTGAAAGAGTCGTGCCAACCCTTAAAATGCATGAAATCCCAGAACCACTTCGCAGCAGTAGTGGTTTTCATATTATTAAACTTTTAGATAAAAGAAATGCCGCGCAACAAGCCATGAGTACAGAAAAAACTTTAGCCCGGCATATTTTGATTAAAACCAATGCCGTTACTTCAGATCATGATGCCAAAAAGCGTTTAAATGATTTAAGACAAAAGATTTTACAAGGGGAAGATTTTGAAAAATTAGCCAAAGCCCATTCTGCAGATTTAGGCTCTGCGAGTAATGGTGGCAGCTTAGGCTGGGTTGCGTCTGATGTGCTGGTCCCTGAATTTAGTCAAGTTATGGATAAATTGGGCTTAGAAGAAATTAGTGAACCTTTCCAAACCTCTTTTGGTTGGCATATTGTGCAAGTAGTTGATAGACAAGCGCAATCTGGAGATGAGGCCATGTTACGCCAAAAAGCCAAGGAAATGATTCAACAGCGCAAGTTCCAAGAAAAACAACAAGCGTGGGTACGCCAACAACGTGATGAAGCGTATGTGAAGACGTATTATGAGAATTCGTAGTTGATCCCCCGCCTTGCCCTCACCCTTGGCGAACCTGCTGGTATTGGCCCAGATATTTGTTTGGCCTTAGCACAAAGCGCATTACCGGCAGAAGTGGTGGTTATTGCATCGCCTGATTTATTAAAAGAACGCGCGCAATTATTAGGACTAGATATTGAATTATATCCCTTTGAGGCCAATGCACCACGCATGAAAAATGGCCACGGCAGGCTGGCAATCGTTCCCGTCTCATTGCAAGAGACTTGTCATCCTGGAACCTTAAAGGTTGCCAATGCCGCTTATGTACTAGAAACGCTCACCACCGCTTATCAATTATGTATAAAGAAAATTTGTGATGCATTGGTAACCGGGCCCATTCATAAAGCACTCATTAATCAAAGCGGTTTTGCTTTTTCAGGTCACACAGAATTTTTAGCGCAATTGGCAGGCGTAAAAGATGTCTTAATGACCTTTCATACTCCAGAATTTTTAATGGGCTTGGTCACCACGCATTACGCTTTAAGTGCCGTGCCCCAACAATTAACTGCGCAGCGCTTAGAACGTGCTATTACCTTATTGCATGCAGGATTAAAAAAATTCTTTCAAAAAGAAAATCCTATTATTCGCATTTGTGGTCTGAATCCACATGCCGGTGAAAATGGACATTTAGGATCAGAAGAACAAACCATTATTTCCCCTGTCATCAAAACACTCCAAGCACAAGGGTTTAATTTACAAGGGCCAGTGCCGGCAGATACTGCTTTTACGCCAGAAAATCGTAAATCAGTGGATGGCATATTAGCCATGTATCATGATCAAGGTCTTGCGCCACTCAAAGCGCTTTTTTTTAATGATATTGTCAATGTTACCTTGGGATTACCTTTTTTACGCACCAGTGTAGATCATGGCACCGCGCTTTCTTTGGCCGGCACCGGTCAAGCCAATCCCGCAAGTTTAACCCATGCACTGAATTTGGCAGCACGCTTTTATGTCTGAGCCCCATATTCCGCGCAAACGCTTTGGTCAAAATTTTTTAAAAGATCAGAATATTATTTTAAAAATTGTAGAGGCTTTACATCCAAAGCCCGGTGAAACCCTGGTGGAGATTGGACCTGGACAAGGAGCCCTCACCATACCCGTTTTACAACATATCAGTCATTTACATGTGGTTGAAATAGACCGAGATCTCTCGGCACAGCTTCAGCAATTTGCCGATAAAATCACCGTACATCAAGCAGATGCTTTGCGTTTTGATTTTTCTACCCTAAGCGTTGCAAGTAAATTACGGGTATTTGGCAATCTCCCCTATAATATTTCAACGCCTTTGCTATTTCATTTATTATCGTTTGCAGATTCCATTCAAGATATGCTCTTTATGTTACAAAAGGAAGTAGTGGTGCGCATGGCCGCCAAACCGGATAGTGCAGAATATGGAAGACTCAGTATTATGATGCAATATGCTTGCCAAGTATTCCCTTTATTTGAGGTTGGGCGTGAAGCTTTTACACCCGCTCCTAAAGTCACTTCAAAGATAGTGCGACTCGTTCCTTATGGAGCTGAAAGACCTTTTCCTTTAGCCAAAAATTATGCACGCTTTGCAAAAATTGTCGCCACCGCTTTTCAGCATCGGCGCAAAACACTGAAAAATGCCTTAAACGCTTTGGAGGCGTTAGATTTTGCAAGTGTGAATATTGACCCCAAGCGCCGCCCAGAAACCCTCAGTATTGCAGAATATGTGGATTTAAGTAATGCCTAAACTTGTTTATGCCATTGGTGATGTGCAAGGTTGTTTTGAGCCCTTACAACGGTTATTAAAAAAAATAAACTATCATCCTGACCACCATCAATTATGGTTCACGGGGGATTTGGTTAACCGCGGGCCAGAATCACTCAAGACTCTGCGTTTTGTTAAACAACTTCCAGAAGATACCGTTTGCGTGTTAGGCAATCATGATTTAGGGCTATTGAGCATTGCCATTCATGCCAATGCATTACATCCTGAAGATACTTTTACCGATATCCTAAATGCACCAGATAAAGAAGAACTCTTAGATTGGTTACGCCATCGCCCCATTTTACATCATGACACCCAGTTAGGATTTACGCTTACCCATGCAGGCATTTTACCCAGCTGGACGCTCTTGGAAGCCCAAGCTTTTGCTAAAGAATTAGAAGCAGTATTAAGAGGGCCACATTATGAAGAATTTTTAAGAAATATGTATGGTAATGCACCAACCACCTGGGAAGATGCCATGATGGGGTGGGATAGATTTCGCTTTATTACCAATGCTTTTACACGTATGCGTTTTTGCACCCCAACCGGCATGTTAGATTTTTCCTCTAAAGGTGCCGAGCATCCAGAGGCATCACATATTCCTTGGTTTAAAGTACCCAATCGGCGCATGACAGGTGAAAAAATTGTTTTTGGTCATTGGGCCGCATTGCAAGGAAAATCTGATGAGCCCGGTATTTTTCCCATTGATACGGGCTGCGTGTGGGGCAATTGTTTAACCGCTTTATGTTTACATACGCAAGAAAGAGTGAGTGTTGACTGTAAAGGCTAGATTGAAAAAAGTACCTGCCACTTATAGCGGCGCTATAAGTGGCAGCTGCGCACTAATTAAAGAGGGTTCTGCAATATAAGCATTCTTAGCACCCCAGCAGGGGTGCTAAGAATACTTATATTCCAGATTGGCACCGTTCCTGCCGGATAATTAAATTATGTTACATTTCATACTTTTATATTTTTATCCTGCGTATTGCAGTCCTTAAAAAAACCCTTATAATAACTCTCACAGTCATCAAGGAAAGTGAAGGAGTCACGGATGCGCTCATCTATACAACCATAAACATTACCCATACCCATAAATTTTAGGTTTTCATACCCGCGGTATCCTTGCTGTTTAAGGAATGTTTATGAAATATTTAATTAATGCCACAACCTGGCAAAATGGCTGTGCTCTCGCAACAATTTCAGATTTACTCATTGATAAAATAACCACAGCGCAATGGGAAAATTCTCAAAATTTACCCTCCTATCAAAACCTTTTACAATCATTTTCTTATGTATATCAAAGACAAAACCTCACGTGGAATGCTGTCAAAACCGCAACTAAGGCCTACCCACATCCACATGATCAACAAATGATTTGGGTGTCTCCCCTGCGCCATCTACTAGGAAAAACACTACTTACTAATCATGATTATAGAGACCTTTTATATCCAATATTTTTAACCATATTTAAAAGATATGTTATCGATGATGTAGCAATTACAGAAGAGGAATACGCAAACATTTTCCTTAGTAACAAAAGTTACTTTGCGATGATGAAACTTGAATATAAAAAATATACTCCACGCGTCCGTCGTGCTAAAACAAAGGAATTTCTTAGAGAAGATGGTTTGCGGCCATATTGGCAAGAGTTTGCATATACCAAATATTGTTCTGCGCTTGGAGACCATCGTCAAACAACCCCTCTGATGATAACGGCTGAAGAACTCTCATTTCTTTGCAAAGCCCTGCATATTAAGCTCATTATTCATACAAAAGCACAGACGCATACCAGTAGCTATGGTTATCTTGAAAACTCGCCATTAGACACACTGCATACCCTGTTCAGTGGTAATCATTGGCAACCTTTGGTTGAATCACAAACTAAAGCGCTCAATCACAAAATTTTATGGCAACATGGTACGCCGCGCTTAAGCGCTTACCCACTCTCCTACATTATTACTGAAGTTGCTAAAAATTTTGCAACCATCAATACCGTCGCTGCTACAGAATATGAACAATTAAATAATCATATTGCAAATGATACCCTTGATAAGTTAGCAAATCATATTGAGCAAGCGGTTGATTTATTTGCACCCCAATCTATGGCGTACAACGCAATAGATACCGCCATTAAAAAAAATAATTTTTCTCTCTTTATGACCTTTTATCGGTACAATTGTAATGCAAGAAATTATATTCTCGCCAAACTTATTAACGACAATAATCAAGCTTTATTGAACATTATTCTGCAATATGATGCCAAACTGCGGCTTAACAAAGATGGCAGTAACGTTTGGGAACAAACACTAAAAAATGTCTTAGATCCCATCCATAATACGAGTCTTGATAGTCCATTACATAATGCTCTTCGTGCAAAAGATATCACCTGTGCCTTAACCTTAATTAATGAAGGCGCAAACATTTATGCAAACAACTCGGTTAACATCACCCCTTTACATTTGATCTGCGCACAAAATGAAGCCGTGGTGTTCAAAGCAATTATGCACCAAGATTTAAAATTTGAAGTAACAGATTGCAATGGGGATACGCCTCTGCATTATGCCGCAAGAGAATCTGCTATAGACATTTTCAAAATGATGGCAGTAAAAATTTGGCGCAATAGATTTTGTGCTTATAAAGACAAAGCCGGCCGTTCCATAGTGCATATCGCCACATGCAATCCTAATGATAACGTACTAAAAACACTACTGGATATTGAGAGGCATCGCAATAATACTGGCTACCAAGACGACAAAGGATTAACCGCGCTACATTATGCGGTTGCACAAAATAGCCCTAAAAAAATTGACATTTTAACCAAGGCGCGCGCAAATATTTTAATACAAGCTAAGCAACAAAAACCCAATAATCCCAGAATTCTCACCCCTTTATGGCTAGCTTTAGAACTAAAAAGGTTTGATTGTATTGAACCGTTTATTTGGCACAATGCAAATATAACCGCAACCGTCAATGCAGATGGACTAAATGCCATCCAACTTGCCACCAAGCACAATCAAGTTGCGCTGTTAGAGAAATTATGTAAAAGACTTGGCGACACGGCTGTTGTTAATTGGAAAGATCTAAACGGAAAATATCCAATTCATAGTGCAGCTGAATATGGCGCAATGGAATCGTTTAAATTTCTATTGAGTAAAGGCGCCACCCTCACTGTAACTGACAAGGAAAAAAATACCCCTTTGCATCTTGCCGCAAGATATGGGCATCAAGAAATGGTGCGGGCAATATGTGAATCTGGCGAAAAACACAATTTAACGTTACCTTCTCACATCAAAAACGGAATAATCACTGTAGCTAAATTCGCCCTTTTTCCAATACCACTCTCTGTTTTTGTAACCGTACCTGAAAAGTTTGAAGTGAATGCTAAAAATACTCAGCAGCATACCCCATATATGTTAGCTGCAATGCACGGGCATGCAGGTACGCTGGAGGTGTTAGCAAAACACAAAGCAATGGTTGCTTCCATTTATAGTTTAATTATAGATGCAATTTGGCATCAAAATAACGCCTTAATAACGTCAACCGATCGGGAAAGTGCAGTTGCAAATTTACTAATGCATCACCCCGCACTTGTTTATACAAATACGGATGATAAGAAAAATAACTTATTACATCACTGTGTCATGAGACTTGAATATAGAATGGCACATGTCTTATTACACCCCATTACACCTGAGCAACGCGTCACCGCATTTCAAATGAAAAATGAAGATGGGTTAACACCCCTTGATTTAGTTATTAAATTGAAAAATAGCAGTAATGAAAATAATAGTCTTAATAAATTAGAACGCTTATTTTTGCATTATGACAAGCTTAAGTATGTCGCAAAATTTAAAACCGTAAAAGAAAAAGCGGAGTATCAGTTTCAATGGAATCAAGATGTTAAAGCGGAGCTCATGAGCTCTGGGGCTTACCAATCGTTGACGACGGCCGCCATTGTAGTACCCATGGGTGTTCAGTTTGTTGCAGGAACCTGGGCTGGGGGCCCCTGGTTGGGCATGGAAATGGCCGCCGCGCAGTTTGGATCGGATGCTCTCAATACTATAGAGCGCGCGTTTAATATAGCTGCTCCCAAATTATCAGCATATGCTCCCATTACTACCAAGGTTGTACAAAACGGCTTATGGGGTCTTGGACTTATTCGAAATACTGCGAAGAGAATATCAATAGAAGCAATACGTCAAATGGCATTATTTCCACTGAGTCAAATTGATGCCTGCTCCCTTTCCATTTTACAAAAAAACTATTTTTATTATCTCAATGCTGCAGGCACATTATTCTTTGCAGCAGAGGAAGGGCTAGGGAATCAACTTTTTGGGTCTTATTTAGAGAAGTATTTACCAAGCATTGAAAGCACGCTAAAAACGGTTGGTGTGCCCACTGCCAATGAGTTCTTGGGTATGGCCGGAGAAATGCTCAATGATGGAGTTGAGCACCTTACCGGTGTCAATATTAAAGCATCCGTTAAAACAAACTATGCTTGGGCCAGAGAAAATATTGGCGGCTTAATTCCTCCTACAAAGGAATTTCAGCAGAATGTTGAAGCACAGTTAATGGCCTGCGTTATGGTAAGTGATGATGCGCATAGAGGCACTATTAGTGCGGGCGCACAAGCGTTATATGTAAAATATTATGGTGACGGTAACCTTATAGAAGATAAATTAAAATGTTTAATAGACTTTGCTAATACTGGCGCTATCACCGATGAGGCCATTGCGGTAGTCCATGAGGTTGGTATTTTATTAGCGGCTCAAGGGCAAAATTATGGAGAAGTAGTTGCAATGCTCTCCACCAGTAATGCGCTATGTCAAAGCTTCAACATATCCTCTGAAAAATTAACGTCACTTGGTACCCAGATAAAAGATGCAGCAAACGCGCAGCATCAAGCCAATGATTCTGCTCAATTAAAAGAAATATTGAACACAGCACGTGACAACGCCATATCTGCATATGCTAAAGGCTATGCAACTAATATGGTAACGCCATTTATTCATGATAATAATGCTATTGTTGAGAAAACGCTCAATGCTTTAATTGTGAGTACTTTCCAAGAAGGGGCTCTATTAAATGACTTAATCTTAGATTATGTCAATTTTCTTAACGAAGGAACTGTGGGAGCGCATTTACCCATAGCTATACGAAGAATTGCCCAGCAACTTGAATCGATAGGTGAAAACTATAGTGAAGTAATGGCCACAGTTGTGCTTGAAAATGATTTCTTTCAAATGTTTCATTTAAGCCCTGCCATGGTTGGTGAATTCAAAGAAAATCTTATTAATGATATTAATCATTTGGACCCTAGCAACTCTGAAGCCTTTAATGCTGGGTTGGTCAGCGTTATCAACCAAACAAATGATAGGGCGCGGTCAAATTATCTACAAACCAGACCCCCTGCGCAAGAAAAAATGAATGATTATGAAAATATAATGCGCAATAACAGGATACCATTAACCTCTGATGGGTTTTCAAATTATGCAAGTGAACGAGCAGTATCAGAGAATTTATATCAGTTTGGAAATTTGACTTCAGCTGAAAAATTGATAATGCAAGATTTTTTAAAGAAGATTTACCAATCTGGCCAAAAAAATGCGTCTAAACTAGAAATAGATATTGCACTCCATAATGTAGATTTGGTTTCAGTGTTTTTGCACGTTGAGCCTTTTATACAATCATTCATGCAGGGAGAGCCATTATCTGCTAATGGATATCTCGTTTTATCTCAGTATGACCCGGTTTTAGTGTTTGCAGCATTTGGCGCACATGAACTAAATGTTATGTTGAAAAATTCACCAGGGTATAATCCGCTTAATTTTTATCAAACATTTTCCCTGTATGCCTCGCTGGTACAAAAATATTCTACGGGAACTGAAAAAGAAGCAGAACAAGCGTTCCATAATGCAATTGTGGATATTATCCAACAGCATGCAGTTGATCCTAATAACTATCAACCAGTTGGAGGTTTTACGATTGATGAAGCGGCTAATAATATCGCTGCAGGTTCTAGAAATGCAGCGGAAATTAGATGGCCAGGTATAGCAGAAGGGTCAACTAGACTCATTGAAGTTGATCGCCCTAATTTTTCTGATGCGCTTAAGAAAGAAATTAAAGCAGCACATAATGAGATAGTAACCGTTACATTGAGCCAAGTTTCATTAGGTCTCTCAACCAATGGTACACAACATAGCATTGGTGTAATGCATCAGCAAACAGGTCAGATGACAGATATTGCGTATACCTTTGGCAGAAACAATCGGCCATTGTTTACACTTAGCAATCAGTCTTCTCACTATTCAACTTTTGAATTTCAAGAGTTAGATTTTGCACAAATCCAACAACTGCATAATGCAGTAATTAGCATACCTCCAGAGTATTATGAACAACTTCCCACCCAAAGCCCAGTGTTTCAATGGTTTGATGCTTCATGGGAACGAACGTTATCTAATATGTATTGGTCAGGATTTGATAATTACTATAGCCAATCCTTTGCTGCTGATTTCAAAAAATATATGAAGGAATTTGAAAAGCCTAAGGAAGGAGGTAGAGTATTTGTCAATTTTACAGGAGATCATGTCCAAGTCCCATTGGCACCCAGTGAACCTGTAGCTTCAGAATGGCAGTGTATTATTGATAAAAATATTCCGAAGAGTTTTGGGGAGCATGTTCTAGATTTTTTTATTAAACCTGCATATGCCTGTGCACCGGTTGCTATTCCGCTTTTGACTGCGATGGGCGTTGAAGTAGTAGTTCTTCGTCAAAATAATACGAATGAGAAGGATGATCAGGATAACAGTTATCCATTCCCATTCAATTTATTTGGGAATTCAGATTATTTTGGTCAAAATCTAAATGATCTCCCTGATAATAATGGTAATCTTTCTTTTCCGGCTACGCCGCAAGGTAATCACAGCACAACAACTTCAGTTATTCAACCAGGAGCTGTTGAGTTTATACTTTCTAACCCTTCTCTGGCGGGTTTAGCAGCACCATTGATTTTTAGTAATGCTCTTGGTAACATTTATTTTAAGAAAAATGGTAACAAAAATAATGATAAGAACGCTGGGGCGAATGAGCGGCGCCATCAGCGGAATCCGGATCATAATCATATTCCGGCACCCAATAAATTGCCCGGATTTCCAGATGCCAGATGGGCAAAAAGAAAAACTCCTTATCCTGGTGGACTGAGAATGAGATGGAAACTTTCTGATGGGAAAATACTAGAATGGGATTATAAGAAAGGTGAAATAGAATTATATACTAAACGGGGATTGCATCTTGGCGCTTATGATCCTAATACTGGGATCCAAAAAGATCCTCCCATACCGGAACGTAGAGTTGAACCATAAAATTGATCACAAGAGGAAAAATTATGGCAAAAGATGTTAAAGGAATTATAAGGGTTGTAGCCGGGTATAATAAAATACCCGATGAAGATGGAGATCAGCTTGTAGAAGTTAAATATAAATTAAAACCTATTGATTTATCTTGTCTACAAAAATTATTTAATATAAATCCTGATACGGCAATGCCAATCGATAGAGATCTTTTTCTCTGCTACGACATCGATGAAGAAAAAGCTAAGGCTTTACAACCTTATGTCATTGATGGGATCATTGACTTAGAGAAGTATGATTTTATGCTGCACTGCTTTGCTGAAGATCCAGATTAAGGGTCGTTGCTAAAAATAGCAGGGATAGAAAAAATGAGTACATTTGCTTTTTTTTAAAATTGCTTTTAAACAGCACTTAAAATATTAAACAGTCACCCTTTTTAGCAGGCTTGCATCTAGGAGATGCATTGTCATCATCAAATCTATCTGCCATTTCTTCCACTGGGCTCTCACTACACCATTACTAGCATAATCAACATCTAATTAAACCTGTTTGTCTAGAACTGTGAATAAATACACAAGTCGCATGCAAATAAGGAAAATTAAACTTGTTCTGTTTTTTGCTGCAGCTGTAACTGCAGCATTAAAGGAGGTGTGCATTAAAAACCCTTTATTGTAATCACTGCTTTGCCGATATGAATAGTTAGGATTCTATTATATTAGCAGAGAGCGATTATGTCACGTTATTCATTTTATGACCTTCTTGCACCTAAAGCTAAAGAGCTATTGTTGAATATGGTAGCCAGATGGGGATATAACCAGCAAGAGCTGGCTGAAAATACAGCATATCGTGAAGCTGCGTTTGCAAAAGTATTTATTGGTGTAAATCTTGCAACTTATCCTGTTGAGTTGACTAAACTTGCCTCACAAAATGATCATGAACTTATGAATGATTTAAGCATTAAAAAAACTCTCTTAGATGATTTTCATTTTGAGAAAAAAAAATTAAACCTCATAACTATTGAAATAATTAAGATGGTTCTAGAGTTTATAGCCATAAAAATGCTCAAAGACCAAAAAGCTGAAAATGTTCCGAGCAGAAGCAAAAGTTTGCAAGCAGAATTTGATCATATAGAACATCAAATCATTATGGCCATTCAGAGGCAAATTGCTGAGATGCTGGCTAAGATTGAAGCCAAAATAGCAGTGTATAATAAAGAAATTGCAAGGATTTCAGTGGAAATTGGCAAATTAGATGTTGCGATTGAAAAACATATCAAAGCAATTGAAAAAGGTATTAATAGTTTTGCAAAGGAAAGTTTGCAAGACGTTAAAAATTTTACAGCTTTCAGTGGTATGAGGATCTGTGAAGGTATTTCCGTGAATGAAGTAGAAGCCTTTAACGCGGAAGTGACTAAATTTGTTGTAGAATCTTCGGCTCAAGAAAATTTAATTAACGATAAGTTTGATGAAGCGGAAAGACTTAGAAATACCGAGCTGCAAGCGCAAGCTGCAAAGGAACTTGAAAGTTCAGGTAAAACTAATGGAACAAACTTCTTGAATGAAAAAGATAAAATTTTTAGAAAGCTAGCGGAGAAGGATCCTAAATTAAGTGAGCTAAGTGAAGAAAGAAAGGCAGCATTATCTCAAGTGAATGAAAAACTTGTTAAAGATGTGCATAAAGTAGCAAAGAAATATGGCTCTAAAGCTAGTGAAAATGACGCGAGAGAATTTACTGACGCTCATAAAAAGAATGTAAGAAAGCATTGCAGTCCAATTATTGATGAATCTGTGCAGATGCATCAAAAGGTTGTGCAACGTAAAGAGTTGAAAAAAGATAAAATAAAGGTAGAGACGCATTTAAAAGAAGCACAAGCAGGTAAAAGTGAAGCAGTTGCCAGTAGTAGTAAGATAAATGCTAAAAAAGAAGCGAAGAAGGAAGCTGTTAAAATAAGTGAGAAGAAAGAGAATAAATTCAAACCCTAGGAATGATGTGGCTACACCAAAAAAACTCATATTTATCACAAAATAAACTCATATTATCTGAAAAATCCTTATATTCCTTGACCAGCTAGGCCTTAATACTATAAATTAATATTACTTAAATTCCTGCAAAGATAACTAACCAACTAAAATGTAATCGATTGGAGATATACAATGGCAGAAATCAGTGAAATTCTAGCAAGTCCAGAGCTAATGGCCAAGTGTCCAAATACTAAAATGCGTGCAATGTTTAACAATATTATAGACTTGGCTTTTTGTGGTGATGAGGAACTTGAGCAAGGTGCTGTTCGACTTAGGGATGAGCTCAAAGTTAAAAGTCCTAAAACATATAAAAAGTTTCAGCAATATTTCAGTGATTTTGTTGTGATTAGGGAACGTATGGATCAAGCTGAATTAAATGCTTATGATGCTCAACTAGCAACGGATGCTGCTAAAATTGCTGATTACGACAATTCTATTAGAGAAGATAACGCGAAACTTAACGGTATTAATCGAAGAGTTAAAGACCTTGATGGTGAGATAGCTGAGCATGCAAGAGTTATAAATGCTGGCATTGATGCGGAAGCTGCAAGAACTCTTCCTGCTGCTAGACAGTTTCTAAATACTAGACGCACACCAGTCGCTTATAGAAGCCATAAAGCACCAGCTGTTGCTCGTGATGCCGTTTCTGGCTCGAACCCAAGTAAAGGTAAATGCTCAATAATGTAAGTAGAGTTAATTTTTAAAAAAGAGGGAGTAAATTTTCTCCCTCTTTTTTGAATCTTAGAACCTGCTTTTGAGTAAAAAACTAAGTAAATTAAAGGTACTGCAAATTCAATTATTATCTATCGTAGCGTAATTATCTCAATTACTGGATATGACATAGAATTATTTACACTACCATGGCCTATTTAGGTCTATGTATTTTAGCAGCACCATCGGCCGGCTTTGCTGTAGTGGCAGCAGCTTGATCCACTACAGGTATAGCAGCGAGACCTGCTTTTGCATCCCTTTCAGCTTTTTTTGCTTTTGTAGCTGCGTCTAATCCAATCATTTCTTTTGGGAAACCTGCCGGCTTATCTTGTGGAGCTGTTTTTAGTAAAGGCGGAGGAGGTGCCGCTGCTGCTGTAGCTGGTTTAGATGTTTCTTGACCTGTTGCAGCTTTTGCTTTTCTTCTAGCTTGCAACTTGGCTGCTAGCTCTGCAGCCCCTTTTTCAACGTCTTTATCACCGCCTTGCAAATCCTCATCTACCCCGCCCGCTCCATCCCCAGCCTTACCAGGTGGTGGCGCCGCAACCGCTGGCGCGTCTTCAGCACCGTCCCCTTTTGGGCCAGGAGCTGGTTGTCCTTCTGCTGGCGCTGCAGCTTTAGGGCCCTTGGCATCTACAGGAAGCTCTGGTGCATGCCGCATGGGTTTATCTGCAACAGGTGTTTCTTTTGCTTCTTTTCCCTGGCTTTTTGCAATCAAAATCTTTGCGAAATCTTGATCAGACATATCTTCCATACCTTCAGGTTTCTTAGAACATCTAATTGCTGTTATTGCATTGACGTTACCACCGGACGCTTGAATTTTTTGAATCATTTCTAGCGCTTGTTTTTCTGAATTTGCCGTTAATTTAAACTGAGCAGATGGCCCAAATTTAGCTGCGCAAGCGACGGCTGCTTCAAGCATTTTGTTTGTACCAGCAACTGTGCTTGTAAACGATGCACCGTTTGGCGTTCTTTGAATAGTTACTTTCGCATCGGAATTTTCATTACTAGTATAAGTTCTCTTACCCTCGTGATCTTGATGTGCCCATTGATCGGGTAAAAAAACTGCGTCAAAAGCTTTAAAGAAATCAACATCGGATTCATTACGTGATTTATTGCGTGCTTCTGGACTTAGAGCTTCTCTTGTTATTTCTAAACGAGGCCCCTCATCAGGCACGATTTCTATTGTTGGCGCAGCGGGCGCGGCTTTTCCTAATCCTACTTTTGGTACAGCTATCTCTGCGGTTTTCGATGCTGCTTTTGTTCCTGGTTCTTGCCATCCATGATCAATTCCAGCTTGATACGCTTCTTGAAATTGTGGAGGAAGTGATTTTGGATCTTGAACATCATTAGTCAGAAATTTTTCAAGATTCATAAATTCATCTTCAATAACTTTCATAAGTCTATCAAATTCTTCAGGAGGAAGTTGATTAGCTCTTCTTGCAATGTCACCACCAAAAGCTGGCTTAAGGGTAATTGGATTTACCGGAATGACAATTTCATTAAATTGGCTTCCAGGTTTAGAATTTGCACCCGCTAAGCGATAAATATTGGCAAAAGCATCTTTAATATCTTGCTCGGTTAGTGCCACATATCTTGGTGCATCGGGATTATCAGGATCTATTTCTGTTAGTTTTCTTGTATCACCTTGTTTTCGTTCTACATAAGATAATGTAGGAATGCCAACCACATTTATATCATAAATCGGCTTGCCATCGGCCCCATGTCCCATGATAATAGGACGCATTTCTTTTGCCAACCCAGCTGTAGCGCCTTTCTCTAGCTGATCACGCGGCAATTGTGAATCTGGAATATTGTCAGGCAACAAATACAGTGTATTGGGGTGTCCTGCAATGTCTGAACGGTGCAAATCATGAACACCGTCTTGAGCAACTGGTAATCTAGTAACTTTGAATGGCATTGGATTTCCCCAAATTCTATCCATCTAACAATAAAATATAGACTAAATTTGATGAGAATTGCTTTTAAAGAGGGATATACACAATTATTCTTTTATTTTAAAACGCATAATTGTTTGAATGAATGGCTTCTTTGATGAAAAACCTATAATTTTTCAGCTGGTTAAATTTATGGTTTTTTTGCTTGTCATACACGATAAGAAGCCAGCTTTACCAATGTTTTATTGCATATGCACAAGTGAGGTTCTTCTACAATTTTCCTGATACCTAGAAGATGCGCTGACAGTAACTCTCCTAGAGCCATATTTTTCAGCACAAACATACTTGTCAGCATGAATTTATATTGAACATCCTAAAATTTACGACGCAACATTTCGATTAGTTTTGGCCCAAAAGAATTTTGTTCAATTTTTACACCATCACGTATTTGCAATCGCAGTTCTTTACATTCCTCACACTCTTCAATTGATTTTTTCTCAAAGTAAATCTGCAAGTACTCCAGCATTTTTTGCAGCTCTAACGGAATATTGCACCCTGATCCATTAATTAAATTTCTCAAAATAGAAGCAATATCTGCGCCGTGTTTAGACAATGATTGAAAAATGCTTTCACGCTCACTGATTAATGCTTCAATCTGTGAAATATCTTGAAATGATTCATCCTTTATAGATGTTATGAAAGAGTCACATGAATCGTTATGTTTTTTTATTCTTGCTAATGATTTCTTATAAAAATCATTAGCATCATATTTTTCATTAATATCTTTGCAGTACGTCTCAATCTCACAATTAAAATAATTTTCAAGATAAAAACTCAAATTGTCTTCTTTATTACTCCATTTTAAACAGGATTTCTTAATTGCCTCCTTAAATTCTGGAAAAACTTCTTCCCAGTGAAATCCCATTTGATGCTGAATGAATTTTTCATTACCTTCAACAATTTTTGACATATCTAAAATTTTAGCCAAAAATTCATTTTTTATGTTAATCGTATCATTCTGATCACGCATAGCTTCATTTGATTTAATATTGCTTAAAAAAATTTCAAACCAGCTTTTGGTTGACGCGTCACTTGGAGGGGAGAATTCATTTGGATAAAGTGGAATCAGGAAATCTACAAATCTTAAATTAGATTCTATATTGTTTTTGCTAGACACTTTGGAAAATTCAATATCATTTTTCTTTGCATAAACAATGTTTTGAGCTATCTTATCAATTAAATTCCCTTTATACTTATCAAACTCGTTTTGCATCAAGGAAAATTCATTCCTTATATTTCGCGCTTCATCAACATAGGATGAAATTGAGAAAATAAATTTAACCAATTCATTCAACCCCGTTCTTATCCCTGCTAATTCTAAGCTCTCTGGAGGAATTTGCCACATAATTTCTTTATCATTTAAAAAATGATCTATATCGGCGTTATTCTCTCTCAATGAATTTATTTTATTTTGCAAAGCACATATCGCTGACTTCACGCTTCCTGTTTTCTTCTTGGGATATTCCATTCTTTTTATTTGACTATTTATTTTTTCGATTTTACATTCATTTGCATCTTTCTGATCGCTCAGCTCAAAAGAGTTCATAAGATATTCACTAATAAAATTAATAGGCAAGCATTCAATACAATCAAAAAATTTTCGTCCGTCATGCATAGTGTAATCTTTAAAATCCGCGCATATCTTCATGCTATAAAACATTGAAACTAGATCTAATGCTGCTTGGATTCTTTCAAGCATTTTTTCGGTAATAGTCTTAAAGTGCATAATAAATATTTCAGATTTCATGCTTAGCTTTATGTTTTTTAGATTCTTATTTAATTCGCGCTCCAAATCCCTTATCTTTTGCTTATCCCTTATATCAACCACGTCCAAACCATTATTTTTTGACTTAATATGCAATTGAATTTCATTAACTTTCTCTTTAATTTCTGGCCTTGTCATTACGTCAGCGGAGACAAAACCTAGAATATCTGACAATTTTTTCAACTTAAACACTGATTCAATTCTGAGCATTGCAAGATTTTTTTCATAATACCGTTTAACACCGTCTATTTTTTCAATGGTCAGCGATTCTTTTTGTGTAATAATTTCTAATATAGTTTCTAGTTTATCAATCATAAGACTGTCTGAGTGGAATATTCTAGAAGTGAACAATATTAGTTCATTTAGACTCCCTTGTGATCTTATTATTAAATTTAATATTTCCATATCCCCAGCATTGCTCTCATTGACAACCACTCCGTGGGAATCATAAACTAATTTTTTCAATTCATTGCTAATTTCTGGAGTGACAAGATTGAAAATATTATATTTCATTATTAATTTGTCCCTATCACAAAATATAATCAGCCAAAAATCCCTATTAGCTGTATTTTTATCTAGATCGATTGAATTTAGTAAATTTAAAGCATTTAGCTAGAATTATAGTATCTATGTGTGTATTCCGATCGGAACGAACGGTCTTTCGTTTTTAAAGCATTCTTAGCACCCCTGCAGGGGTGCCATTTGATAGCCCCGGGTGAGCGAGTCTGCGAGCGGAACCCGGGGTAAATGAATCACACCATCCACCGCAGA
>Ga0207075_1050_pt1 | contig 23752 bp, 27 predicted proteins | sample Alteio_BWMinHeat_64_FD_153587 | JGI IMG/M metagenome (GOLD analysis project Ga0207075, IMG submission 153587) | Enriched cells from forest soil in Barre Woods Harvard Forest LTER site, Petersham, Massachusetts, United States -... | ecosystem: Environmental > Terrestrial > Soil > Temperate forest >... | reverse complement strand
GCAAAACTGATAAGCAGCATCTTAAGTGCTCGCTGCATAAACAACATCATTCACCCCTTTAATACAAAAATGTATTTACACGAAATGTCTACCTATTATAGCGCATATATGTAAGGCTATTTTATTTAGCTACCCTTCTTACTATATACCAGTTTCAATTCCGCTAACACTGTATATATTACCTCCTATCGGTTTTTTACATTAACCCTTGACCTAGAATAAGATTTTCTGCTAAGTTTAAAACACTATGAAAAAACAACGCGCAATATTAATTCAATCTTGGTTATGGTGGCTCTCCCCGCTGGGTGGGCTCGTTTGCGTATGCTGTAATAATCAACCTTAACGCAAAAGATTTTTTTTTGAAAAGCCCACTCAAAAAGTGGGCTTTTTTTTTGCCTTTTATTTTTATAAGGAACGCCGCTATGAGACAAGAATATGCTGATTTAAAAGAGAAAATAAGTAAACTACACGTGAGTAAGCAATCCGTTGATACATACATTCAGGTTGGCAACCATACGATTGGCGGTAATAACTTTACGCTGATAGCCGGACCTTGCGCCGTTGAAAGTAGCCAACAAATGCACATTATTGCTCAAGCGGTAAAAGCACATGGCGCCCATATTTTACGTGGTGGTGCCTATAAGCCACGCACTTCCCCCTATAGTTTTCAAGGACTAGGACATGAAGGGGTAAAACTACTCAAAGAAATCGCAACCAAGTATGACATGCCCATTATTACAGAAGTAGTTGATGCAGAGCATGTACCTGAAATCGCAAAAATTGCGGATATTTTACAAATTGGCTCGCGCAACATGCAAAATTTTGCCTTGCTCAAAGCCGTAGGGCAATGCAAAAGACCCGTTTTACTTAAGCGCGGTTTAGCTGCCACTGTAGAAGAGTTCTTATTTGCTGCAGAATATATCCTGCATGCCGGTAACCCAGAGGTAATTTTGTGTGAGAGAGGTATCCGCACTTATGAGTCTACTACCCGCAATACCCTTGATCTCAATGCAGTGGCAATATTAAAAAATTTGACCCATTTGCCGGTATTGGTAGATCCCTCTCATGGCACGGGCATAACCGACATTATGTTACCCATGTCAAAAGCAGCCCTCGCTTGTGGCGCCAACGGCGTCATGCTAGAAGTCCACCATCATCCTGAAAGTGCATTATCGGATGGCGATCAAGCATTAATCCCCAGTGAGTTTGGTGCCATTGCAACCGCCCTAAGGAAGATGCATCATGTCTAAACTTGAATATGTAAGTCAAATATCCCCCGTTTGTCCGGATGCACTGCGCTTATATGCGTTAATAAGCCATGATGGCAAATGTGCAGATACGGCGTTGTTTACCAGCCCCCAAAAAAGCATCATCGTCAAAAAATCTGCCTTAAAGATTGAATACCATGAAGGACATTGTCAAATCCAGGGTTTCTCCCCAACTGGTGAAATGATTAAACAAAAGCATTTTGCAAAACCTTTGGCATTTGCTAAAAATAATGCAGATCTACTTACTGATGAAGAGAGAATACGACAACCCAGTATTTTTGATTGTTTACGCCAATTACTTGCACTTTTGCCACCTGCGCATCATTTGCTTGGCGTTTTTTCATTTGATCTCATTGATACATTTGAAACATTACCGGCTCTCAATCACGATCCCTTACAATTTCCAGACTTTCTATTTTATCTACCCGAAGAGCTGGTTGTTATTGATAATGCCACCCAACAAACGGTTTGCAGTGTATTAACCAGCCAAAGCCGTCTTGCGGGTTTATTGGCAGACTGTCAAAATGCAGAAAATATTCACGCCACCCTGTTCAGCACCCTAAAATCCATTGAAGCGCCCTGTGCCACATCTCATGAAGAATTTACAGAAATGGTAAAAGCTTGCCAACAGCATATCCAGCAAGGGGATATTTTTCAAACCGTACTCTCCCGGCGCTTTACCTTACCCTGCAGTAATCCCTTTGCGGCCTTTCAAAGGCTTATTGCCAGTAACCCATCACCGTATTTGTATTATTTTAAAACCGCTACGCATACCTTGTTTGGTGCATCTCCTGAGACGTGCGTCAAAGTAGAAAATAAAGTTGTCAGCCTTTATCCTATTGCAGGCACCAAGCCACGCGGCGCAAATTCTGCACAAGACTTACGCCAAGAAACTGCTTTGCGCACCAGCAGCAAAGAATTAGCTGAGCATATGATGTTAGTGGATTTGGCCCGTAATGATATTGCGCGCATTTGTGTCCCCGGCACTTGTCAGGTTAAAGAACTGGCAACCCTCACACGGTTTTCCAAAGTGATGCATTTATGCTCAACCGTACAGGGCACATTACAGCCGGATCTGGATGCCTTACATGCTTATCAAGCTTGCATGAATATGGGTACCGTTTCAGGTGCACCCAAAATAAAAGCAACAGAAATCTTAAGAAAGCAGGAATGCGAAAAAAGAGGTCCTTATGGTGGAGCGATTGGCTGGATAAGTCCTGAAGGGAATATGGATACTGCCTTATTTATTCGTTCCGCCGTGGTTTATCAGGACATTGCGCATATTCGCGCAGGAGCCGGTATCGTGGCAGATTCAGATGCTACAGCAGAAGCTTATGAAACACAATATAAAGCACAGGCGGTGATTAATGCGATTAATTTTAATTGATAATTACGATTCCTTTACCTTTAATTTGGTTGAATGTTTTAAAAAACACCATGCAACCGTAGATGTGTATAGAAATACGGCGCCATTGTCCTATATGCTAGAAAAAATACGGGCACTACCCAGTCCAAAGTGCCTTGTATTATCTCCTGGTCCCGGCACACCGCAAGATGCGGGCATTTGTTTAGAATTGGTAAAGCAGCTGTATCAAGAAATTCCTATTTTGGGCATTTGTTTAGGCCATCAAGTGATTGGTCTTGCCTTTGATGCAAAGATTGCAACCGATGGCATGCCACTGCATGGTAAAGCCTGCCAGGTAAATCATAATCAACAAGGAATTTTCAGCAATCTGCCCTCACCCATGGAAATCGGTCGTTATCATTCTTTATATGTTAAAAATTTACCCTTGATGCTGGAATGTATTGCGGATTATCAAAGCATGGTAATGGCCATCCGGCATCGAGATTTCCCTGTGATTGGTCTACAGTTTCACCCAGAATCTATTTTAACGCCCTATGGCGAACAACTACTTGAAAATTTTATGCGAGGCATCCATGAACACTTTGGAAAAAATATGTCAAGGTCAACATTTAACCATTGAACAAAGCTTTGCTGAATTCAGTGAAATTGTTACCGGAAAATCTTCAGCCATTGAAATTGCGGCCTTTCTAACTGCGCTCAAATCAAAGGGAGAAACCATTGATGAAATAATGGGTGCTATTCAAGCCATGCGTCAGGTCACCATCCCCTTCCCACAAGCACAAGAATTAAAACAAAATTTTACGGTGGTCGACTGTTGCGGCACAGGAGGGGATGGTCAGCAGACCTTAAATATTTCAACTGCGGTTGGCATTCTGCTTGCTTGCACCGGTATTACCGTTGCTAAACACGGTAACCGTGCGGTATCCTCACAATGTGGATCAGCTGATTTACTGGAGTTTTTAGGGGTAAAACTAGAAGTCAGCGCTCAAGACGCTGCTAACACCTTAAAAAAAGTGGGGATAAATTTTCTCTTTGCGCCTTTTTACCATCCTGGCGCACGCTTTGCCAAAGAAGTGCGCAGCACCTTAAAAGTGCGGACCATTTTCAATATTTTAGGTCCATTATTGAATCCTATCCAACCGGATTACCAACTCATTGGGGTGTATACGCCAGAACTCTGCAAACCTTTTGCCCAAGTTTTGCAATTATTAGGTTTAAAACGCGCGCTGGTGGTGCATGGTTCTGGTTTAGATGAGTTGGCAGTGCATGGCCCTACCACCGGGTGTTTATTAAAAGACGGTTTTATTTCTGATTTTTATTTAACCCCGCATGCAGCTGGCCTGGCCAATTATCCCTTACATGCATTGAAAGGGGGTGAAACAGCGCATAATGCGCAAGCCTTACTGGATTTACTCCAAGGTAAAGGTAGTGCAGCCTTTAGAGCCAGTGTGTCCTTAAATGCCGGCGCCATGCTTTGGTTAATAGATAAAGCAATTTCCATTGCCGATGGGGTTGAAATAATTCAAAAAATTTTAGATGGCAATCAAGGATTTGAGAAATTGCAACAGCTGATTGAGGTGAGTAATGCTCAATGAAATAATTGATAGACAAAAAGATGACGTGGCGCAACGGCAAAAACGCCTACCCTTGTCACAGTTTTATGATTCATTAGTCCCTAGCGATAGAAAATTTAAGGGTGGATATATCTTTGAATGCAAATATCGTTCCCCCAGCGGCACCATGCTCAATGAACAATATCCTATTGAACTGTTGGCAAAGCAGTATGCACCCTTTGCAGATGCCATTTCTGTGCTCACCAATGCGCCTTATTTTGGCGGATCTTTTACCCATTTGCGTCGTGTCCGTGCGGTGGTAGATAAACCTGTTTTATGTAAGGATTTTATTTTGAGCCCTTATCAAGTAGCACTGGCGCGATTGTATGGCGCGGATGCCATCTTATTAATGCTATCGGTACTCAATGATGAAGAATACTTGGCATGCAGACAACAAGCGCTAGATCTTCATATGGAGGTATTAACGGAGGTTCACACTTTAGAAGAATTACATCGTGCTAAAAAATTAAAAGCGAATATCATTGGTATTAATCATCGCTCATTGCATACCTTACAATTGGATATGGGACGAGTAGCGCAACTGGCCCCACATTTTCCTAAAAATACCCTGATGATTGCAGAATCTGGCATTCAGACCCATCAACAAATTCAACAATTGCGCCAAAATGTGCAAGGCTTTTTAATTGGCAGCGCGCTTAGTAAGAGTGAAAATGTTGCATTAACCATACGTGAACTACGTTTTGGTACTATTAAAATTTGTGGCTTAACCCGTGCGATTGACGCCACCCATGCTTTTTCAATGGGGGCTAGTTTGGGCGGCTTGATTTTTAGCGAGCATTCTTTGCGTTGTATTACATTAGCGCAAGCGCATAAAATTATCCAAGCAGCACCATTACAGTATGTGGGTGTATTTACTGATCAAAATATTGATTTTATGATTGAGGCGGCCCAAAAACTACAACTGCATGCCGTACAATTGCATCAGTTTCCTAACCATAAAATAGCTTTGCTCCGAGAAAAATTACCACCTGATTGTCAAATATGGCAAGCATTTTCCGGCAATGCGACAATACCGCACATATTACCTCCGTTAATAAATAAAATGGTAGTAGACAATGGGCAGCTAGGCGGTACCGGAAAATCGTTCCATTGGGACAGAATAGAAAATTCCCCTCTCTTGCCACATATACTGCTTGCCGGTGGATTATGTCGTGATAATATCCGCCAAGCAAAAGCACTGAAAACGTGGGGGTTAGATATTAATTCTGGTGTAGAAACGCAGCCTGGTATTAAAGATAGAACGCAATTAGAGGAGCTATTTAATGAAATCTAATGCCTATTTTGGAGAATTTGGTGGGTCTTTTGTCCCACAAATACTGATGCCGGCACTCCATGAACTTGACCATACGTTCCATCAATTACAACAGGATGCGGCATTTAATCAGCAACTACAAACCTTATTGCAAGATTATGCGGGACGTCCAACGCCATTGTATGAATGTCAACGCTTGCCTGTATCATCACACGCTCGGATATTTTTAAAACGTGAAGATTTAGTCCACGGTGGCGCCCATAAAACCAATCAAGTCTTAGCACAAGGACTCTTAGCTAAATATTTGTCGAAAAAACGGTTAATTGCAGAAACCGGTGCAGGCCAGCATGGCGTTGCAACCGCAATGGTGGGTGCCTTGCTGGGTCTTGAAACCTGCATTTATATGGGGGCTAAAGATGTAGCGCGGCAAAGCGCGAATGTCAAACGCATGCAGCTATTTGGTGCAACGGTGATTGCGGTAACAGAAGGCGCGCAAACACTGAAAGAAGCGGTAAATGCTGCCTTGCGTGAATGGTCAGGAACGTATCAAGATACGCATTATGTGCTCGGAAGCGTGGTCGGGCCGCATCCCTATCCTTTAATGGTGCGTGAATTTCAACGCATCATTGGGGTTGAAACCAGACGGCAAATTTTGGAAAAAACGGGAAAATTACCCAATAAAGTTATTGCTTGCGTGGGTGGAGGTTCAAATGCGATTGGAATTTTTACGCCATTTATTGATGACAACAGCGTTGAACTCATTGGGGTTGAAGCTGGCGGTCACGGACTACATGCCATGCATGGTGCCACTATTCAATGCGGGAAAAAAGGGATCTTTCATGGCACTAAAAGTTTGTTTTTACAAAATGAGAATGGCCATATTCACCCTACCCATTCTATTGCCGCAGGTTTAGATTATCCTGGTGTAGGTCCTGAGCATGCGCACTTACATGCCATTGGTCGCACACAGTATGTGGGTATTACGGACAAAGAAGCCATTAGCGCTTTTCATACCCTGGCAAAATATGAAGGTATTTTACCAGCCCTAGAATCTGCCCATGCTATTGCTTATGCTTTAAAAGTGGCTCACAGTGCGGCTCCTGGTGAAATTATTGTCGCTAATCTTTCAGGCCGGGGTGATAAAGATATTGATCAAATGCTGCGTGAGGAATCATTCGATGTCAAGATTTAAACGGTTATTTAACAACATTCAGCAGCGCCCTGCTAAAATACCCTTTTTAATGTTGGGAGATCCCAACCCTGAACTCAGTTTAGCTGCCATTAATGCCCTTATTCAAGGTGGCGCAGATGCACTTGAATTGGGTTTTCCCTTTTCTGATCCCATTGCTGATGGCCCCATTATTCAACAAGCAGCATCCCGTGCTAGCAAGCAAGGAGTAACCACATCGTGTTGCTTTGATATAATTAAAAAAATTCGTGAACGTTATGATTTACCTATTGGACTTTTAGTGTATGCTAATCTTGTCTTTTATCAAGGGACTGACGCTTTTTATCAAACCGCCCATGCTGCTGGCATTGATGCAATTTTAATACCGGACGTTCCAGTACAGGAAGCCTTGCCTTTTGTACAAGCAGCAAAGCAGCATCATATTAGCCCGATATTAATGGCTACACCAAGCTGTAGCGAACAAACATTGCTAGAACTAGCGCAATATTGTGAAGACTATACCTACGTGGTCACTCGATCTGGCGTGACGGGCAATACTCAGCAATGTAAATTCGATGAGGCGCGCGCGATTGCGCTAAAATTAACGACGGTAAATGCACCACCCGCTGTTTTTGGGTTTGGCATTCAATCTGCGCTTGATGTTCAAAAAGCGTATATGGCCGGCGCTAAGGGCGTAATCATTGGATCTACGCTTATTCACACGATTGCACAAATGACACCACAGGAGATTTTAGATGGTTCAAAGATTATCGCTTTGATGCAATCTCTTTATCAAAAGCTTTGAGCAAATTATCAACATATTTTTGAAAATGTGAATCCCCGGCATATTGTGGAATAAGCGTGCTCCACAATTTTACTTGCTCTGCATCTAACGATAAAATTCCTTGATCAAAAAGGCTTAGTTGCGTCAAAATAAAACTCGGTGTAGCGCTAAAATAAAAAGCAAGTCCCGTATGCCATTGAGTTAACGCGTGGGCTTCAATACCAAAGTTTTTTTCCTCTTCTGGTATGGTACCTAAAAACATTTTTATTTGAGACCAATTATATTTTTCATGTAAGAGCTGATCTTCAACCAACTTTAACAAAGTGCCACGCCATTGTGTTGGAACACCGGATATTTTTTTTTCAATCGCAACCCTGTGCACAAATTTTTCCCGATATTCATCGACAAAACTGTGAAAAAGCATTCCCCGTTGAAAAGGATTGTTTGCTTTTAAAACTTTTTGCAGCGTCACCCCTTTAAAATGGCTTTGTTCTCTTTTAATAACCCCTAAATAACGAATATCTGGAAAAACCGTGCCTAAGAGAAATAATTTCTTTTCTTCTTCTGTATAATCAGGCGCATAAACATTCAGCCATTGCTGACCTAAAATAATATGCATCACCGGGCCCGCCGCTTGCGCATCAAAAGATAGCAGCCCAACTATTAACACAAAGAAAATTCTACATCGCAGCATTATTCACCTTTTTTTGATATAGTAGCATTTTTTATCCCTTTACAAAAATGCAGATAAAACCATTTTTACCTATCATTTTTTTAATCACTTCACCCATGGTGACTGCCAATGCACCATTGCATAAAATTTATGCAGATCATCAAATTACTTTTTTTTGTGAACAAAAATTTTCTTCACAGAATAAAATACAGTGGATACCCATTATTCCGCTTAAGCAGTTAGCCCAAAACCGCTTATGTTATCGTGAAAAAATATGCATTAATCGCAAAGGCGTACGCTTTAAAGGCTTACGGTGTTGTCAAGAAGTTGATCCCCTTTTTCAAAAAATGAAGAATGATTTGCATAATTGGGTACCTGAAACCAATAGCGTCAAGCAGCAACGCCGTAACGCTGGCTTTGGGCTTGTTAAGGAACCCATAGTCCCTATCCCCGGCTGTCATTTTTACCTTGATAGCAAGCGAAAACGTCTTGAACCCTCGCCCTTGGTGCGCGGCATGATAGCGCGCACCTATCTTTACATGAAAGACAGTTATCACCTCTCATTGCCACCAGAGGATTTAGCACTTTTCATGGCTTGGCACCAACAATACCCTGTCACTGCTTGGGAGCGTACACGTAATCAACGTATTCGTGACTTACAGGGGAATGGCAATCATTATGTATTATAATGCTTCTTTTGATTTTAAATGCCGATATTGCCAATAATCAAAGGCATTATCCACATCATTTTTAAGTCTAAAAACTGCACGATTATTGAAAATGCGATCTAACATGAGATCGAGCGCACTTTTGCTACCGGCTTTTATGGTGGCACGAATAGGATTCAATTCCTGTAAGCGTTTTAAGGCCTTAACATCACCATGACAGACGCGATCGGTTAAATAATTAAAGTGTCTATCTATTTTTTTATAAGTATTTAAAGCAATATTTTCAAATTCATTCAGAAAAAAATTTTCAAGCAATGATTGCGATTGTGGACCATTCATCTGCGAAATGAGATCTTGTGCATGAATGAGCACACGTCCCTTAGCCTTTTGTTTTGCAATTACTTTTAATTTGGCATTCAATTCTTTTGCACGTTGCACATTTTTACGGGCTGCAGAAACCGTGGCAGTATTGACCATATTAACTGCGACTAAAAACATAGTTTTGGTCATTAAACCAATGAGTGCGCCTATTAACGCTGCAATGTACAGTGTCTGAGGGGAAAGGGAAAACCAGCTGCTGCGTGAAAAATCATTAAGCAACACTAAAACAAACATGCCCACCAATGCACCGCCCACCGTTTGGCCTGCAAGTTTGTAGCTTAATTTACTGATGCGACCTTGATATACGGGTACGATTTTACGATAACCAAAAATACAAGTACCACCAATTAAGGTACCTATCATATAACCTAATGGACGGAAAACAAACATGCTTACATCTGTTGCTAAGCCTTGGCCTATGGTTATACCTAAGACTAGTTTAAATAGTTGCTCGACTAAACGTTGTGAAAAGAAATTTCCAACCAGAGGTAACGATTTCAAGACTTTATCGTAGATGACATTGAATCCATTCGGGATAAAGCCAATAATGGCACGGCTGCAATCTTCTGCAAGGTTGGCGCAATACTTTGACCATTGCAGAATGGAATCCGCATAGGCGTCTTGCTTCTTAACTTGCTTAGCCAACCAACTATCCTCTCAAACGTTTAATCATATCTATATAATAGCCGGTTACTGCCTGCGAGTATAATAAAAACATAACGCTGAATCCCAACTACACTCTACCCTGAATACTTTTTTAAGCGGTAACTGTAATGTGGGTAAGGGCCGTAAACTCATCACTTTTTGCACGCATGATTGCTGATTTATTTTATCACCAATCGCGGTTAATAACGCGGGAGTAAAACAGGTTGAACAAGTATAAACTGCGGTTGCATCATGCCAAGATGCTTCTAAAAAATTAGCACAACTAAAGATAAGATCCCGCTCAATCCAAAAATAGGGAAAATCCGTTTTTACTCTCTGCATTGCGCTTTGTGCTTGTGCATATAATGTAGCCATTGCTTCAATACCAACAACTTTGCCAACATTACTTTGCATAAATACTTGCAAAGCACATTTGCCTAAACCAGATCCTAAATCCAAAAAAATGTCAGCCGTGGTTAAGGCAAATTCTTGTATTATTTTTTTCACACTGGGATAGTATAATTCTCCGTAAATAGGACAGATCCCTTGTTGCATTAAATTCTGCGTGGTATCACCTGCGCATTTTTCCAAAGTATGCGGGTAGACTTTCGTTAAAAAAACCTGATATAGTTCATCATTATTCATTATAATTGTATTTTTTCCTGTGCAATTAACAGAACGCCTAAATACTTTCTCAGCTGATGTTGTAGCAAAAAATTGGCTAAAAGCCAAGCAGCCTTCTTTTGCGCTGCGTTATTTACGTATCGTTTTTATTAGAAGAATGACTGAGCTTGTTTTATGCACACTCTTGATTTTTGGTGCAGAGCAGTTTTTAACCCTCAATGATTTTATCGCGCCCCTATGGCCAACCGCCGGAGTTGGCTTAGGTGCAATTTTTTTACGCGGTTATTTTTTACTGGTTGCGGTATTTTTAGGGACGCTTGGCAGTTATGTTCATAACCATCTCTCTTGGTTCATAAGTCTACAGCACAGTCTCCTCTTTACGGCATTTCTTTTTGCAGTTCGCTTTTTGGCGCTGCGCTGGATAGGCCCTGTCACGCCCATTGCCACTGCTAAAATATTCGGACAATTTACAACGCTCATTATGATTGCCAGTGCTGTCCATATTATTTTAATCATGCCCATTTCTTTAAATGCCTATTTAATGTGGTTAGCAGAAATTAATGGGATTTTATGTTTAACCACGCTGTGCTTAATTTTTAATCCATTTATGCCATCGCGTTATTTACAGTGGGTGTTATCATTTATTTTAATGGGAGGATGCAGCTTGTATTATATTTTCCCAGACGTACGATCACAGTTAGGGTTGTCTTTATTTTTACTAACAGCACTCTCTATTTATGCCAAATATTTTGGACAGATCCCAACCTGCATTACCTTAATAAGCATCCTTGTTTTACTCACCCCCATTCAACTGGGAGTTCAATTAACTTTATTAACGTTAACGATTATTTTGAGCTTAAATATTGCCACTTATACTTTGGCTAGCCGCTAAATGTTGAAAGACGACGGTTACTAATTCAACCTCTTGCGCAGATAATGCATAATTTAAAAAGATAGGAGCAACTCTGGCAAATCGTTCAATGCCATCGGTTGCCATAAAATGTGTCATGCTAGATTGTGCTGTGCTCAATAAATTTTGCTCGGATAAATGCGCTGCGACCATTTCTGCCACTGCATGGGCTGGATCTACAATGGGGATATGTTGGCCAATCACCTTTTGAATCGCTGATTTTAACACGGGAAAATGCGTACATCCTAAAACAAAACAGGCGGGTTCACGGTCAAGCACCGCAAATAAAGGAGATAATATCCGCGCAATAATTTGCTCCACTAATGCGCCATCACACCAACCTTCTTCTGCTAAGGCCACCAGTAACGAGCAAGGCCATTCAATCACTTGACGCTCCGGTGCCAAAGCCTGCAGGGCTTGTTGATAGGCATGCCCTTTTGTCGTGCCTTCTGTTGCTAAAACCACAATAGGCCCCGTGCGTGGAACGGTTAAACTAAGCGCGGCCCCTGAAGCAATCACGCCAATAACCGGCAAGGGGGAAAATCTATGCTGCAGGGCCTCTAATGCCACCGCACTGGCGGTATTACAAGCAACGACCAACATTTTGACGCCTCTGGCAACGAGCGTTTCACAGGCATTCACAGCATAATTTTTAACAGTATCGGGACTTTTAGTACCATAGGGTAATCGGGCGGTATCACCGAGGTATAAAAACTGCTCCTGGGGCAGTGCTTTTTGTAAGGCGCAGAGCACCGTCAAGCCCCCTACCCCGGAGTCAAAAATGCCAATTGGCATATTTTTATCAGTCATATAACTCACTCTATAAACCTTTCCCCAATCATGCCGTTAAATAGAATAACCTTGGCAAGGTGTGTGCTGAATACCCTATACTCATCTTATCACAAAGGGGATCCTGATGAGAAAATTCATCCTTGCTATTTTATGCAGCCTGCTCGTACATCCCGCCCTCATGGCAGAAGAAAGTGCTGCGCAAAAGGATGAATCTATTAACGCGCAAGAACGTTATCAGCGCAAAGAAAGACACCAAGCCCAGCGTGCTGAAAGAAGAAAAACACGTGACGAAAAAATTGATGCGCAACTTGAAGAAGAACCATCTGCCAAAATAACACCAATGTGAAATCATTCCTTTTCCCCTAAAAAGCCATAAAAGTGTATATGCATCTTATATGATGAAATGCTATTCTGCGAAAGTTAAATTTAAAGAATTATCTTTCGCAGAATAGCATAACAGCTGTATTGCGAAACTTAAAATAGTAGTGTAAAGTTTCGCAAATATACTTATTGAGGCAAAAAGCATGATTAATGGACCTTTTGTTGGTAGAGAGCACGAACGTAGTTTGCTAAATGATTTATTGTCTAAAAAAGTAGCAAGTTTAGTGGTTATTAAAGGGCGACGAAGAATAGGTAAGAGTCGTTTAGTGCAAGAATTTGCGCGCGATAAAAAATTCTATGTATTTTCAGGGCTTGCACCCAATAAAAAAACAACGGCTCAAATGCAAAGAGATGAATTTGCAAGGCAACTCAGCACGCAGACAGCGTTGCCGGAAGTGAAAGCAGATGATTGGAGTAAATTATTTTTACTCCTTTTTGATAAGGTTAAACGGGGAAGGATTGTCATCTTATTTGATGAGATATCATGGATGGCTTTAAAGGATCCTGGTTTTTTAGGAAAGCTAAAGAATGCATGGGATCTTTATTTTAAAAATAATCCAAATTTAATTCTAATTTTATGTGGTTCAGTTTCTTCTTGGATAGAAAAAAATATTATTAATAGTACTGGATTTTTTGGAAGGATATCCTTAAAACTAACACTCGAAGAGCTTAAACTGAATGATTGTGATGCATTACTTCGCCATATTGGATTTAATCGTTCGCCTCTAGAAAAATTAATGATATTGTCGTTAACTGGTGGGATCCCGTGGTATATTGAACTTATCAATCCTGGATATTCCGCAATGGAAAATATTAAAAAATTATGTTTTGAAAGAGATGGCATAATGGTTGGCGAATTTGATTTTATTTTTCATGAATTATATGGCCGCAGATGGGAAAATTGTAAAAAAATAGTCGAATATCTGGCTGATGGTCCCGCCCAATATTTAGACATTGTGAGTGCATTAAATTACCCTAGCAGCGGTGCATTGAGTACATATTTAAAAGATTTATTAATATCAGGATTTATTAGTCGAGATTGCGCTTGGCATTTGACCTCAGATAAAGATTCTCTATTAAGCAAATTTCGTCTTAGTGATAATTATTTGAGATTTTATCTGAAGTATATTGCTCCTCGATTAAACAAAATTATGAAAAACCAATTCTTAGATGTATCCAGTCCCATATTACCAAACTGGGAAGGTATAATGGGGCTTCAATTTGAAAATTTGGTTCTTAATAATCGCAAACTTTTGTTTCAGCATCTTGGCATTAAACCTGATGAAATAATCTCAGACAATCCATTCTTTCAGCGAAAAACAGTTAAGCAAAAAGGATGTCAAATTGATTATTTAATTCAAACAAAACATAATACGTTGTTTGTATGTGAGATAAAATTTTCTAAAAATGAAGTTGGACCATCTATTATTGAGGCTGTTCAAGAAAAAATATCGAGAATGTCCGTGCCGCGAGGTTACGCTTGTTTACCAGTGCTTATTAATGTCGCTGGAGTTAAAAAAGAAGTAACAGACAAAAATTACTTCTATAAGATAATTGATTTTACTCAATTTTTATCAAGATAGTAAGGAAAACAGCCATCACCAAAAATAACGCCAATGTGAAAAGCATTGATGAGATGAGAGTAGCCGTGAAAAATTCTTATATTCTCTTTGTGGCGTATTGAAGGCAATCGGCAACACAAAATCCTGAATAATATCTTCCCAGAATTTATGCCAAAAAATTTCATCTAAGCAATTTTCTTCAAAGGTGGGTGCATCAGGTCCTTGGTTTATTTCTAACAACCAAATTTTTCCCGTAGCATCCAGCATAAAATCAAATCCAAAAATTTCAAATATTTTTGTTTTTTGCGGTTTTAGAAAATACGGAAAACGTTTTAATAAATCTTTTACACATGCTTTTACAATAACAGACATTTGTTGATATTGATCAGAAAAATTTTCTAAAGTTTGAGTGGAACGTTGTTCAATATTCGCAAATTCTTCATCTAAGACATAATTCGTTATATGCGCTTTACGATCTTTAAATCCATCTGTTAATGTAAAGGGCAATGCACTAATATTAATATAGCCTTCTTTATATAAAAAAACGCCTGCGTAATTGGTTAATACCACCGGCATTCTAAAAGTAAACTTACGCCCCGCTATTAATGCAGGATTGGTAATATATTGTTGCAACACATGCTCACCCCCTAAGCGTTTAGAACTGGCATAGTGCTTTTTAACCTCTTCAATATGCGAAAATAATTTAATATGGTCCCCATTGTTCAACATAGAAGGCTTTAAGATCCATTTAAGATCATTATCCTGTGACGTTAAATAATGGGTATAAATTATTTTAGCAAAAACTTCATTACAATTATCATCATTAATATTATACGTAAGCGGCATTAATGCTTTACCCGCTTTTTCCATCAGTTGTGCCAATAAGTGTTTATATTCAAAATGTTTTAAAATTTCATCATTTAACGTTAAATTTGCATCTGCAAATATCGCCTCTTTGGCAGAAGTCGCTTTTTCCCATCCCCGCGCCAGCAATTTTCTAGAAATATGAAAGCGAATTGCTTTTTGTGTAGAAAAAAAATAAAATTTATAGTTTGTCATAGACATAAGATAATGGCGGTAATTGTGAAATATCCGTGCATGCATAAATAAGAGAATTTGTAACGATTTTACCCGTGGCGTTCAAACGATAATTTTTTAAGGTTCCTTCAAACGCATAATGAAGCCGCTGTGGCACTTTGGCACTATCAATATTACTTTCTTCACAATTAATTTCAACCCGTTTTGCTTTAAGCACATCAAACAAATACCGGGTAAGCGCATTCATGCCTTCAGTGATGAATCCTTGCTTTGCGTAAGGTTGGTTTACCCAGTAGCCTATTTCAAAACTCGGGATAGCCAGCAATGCAGGTTTAATACCCGTTGCGCCATAATAAATAGTCTGTGTCAAGTCCATAATCTGCATAGGTAATTCTACCCCATCATGCAGCGGGGAATTCCACATTTTTTCACCTTGAGCTAAGTAATACTCCGTATCGCGTAAAGAAGCTAAGGATTGCGCCCAAGGCATCCATCGCTTGAGTTGCGGAAAACTGGCTTTCATGGCCTCATGCATGATAGCGGCATCTTTAACATAAGCGGGCCGAATCAGCACCCGCTCTGTTCTCAACGCTTTTAAAGGGATTGCCTTACGTAACATATTCAACCTTCCTTAAATATATGGCATCTAAACATAATCTTAATCTAAGGCAGCCATTTATCCAATATTTCATACCAAATAACCCACTTCTCTTGACAGGGATAAGTTTGTCTGTCTATTATATCCATAATATGAATATATTTTGAATACAGTATCGAGAGGGCAACATGCAGAATATAGTTAAGTTATTGATATTAATCGCATTTATACTTTGTTGTGGCTGCAATGATAACCAAAATACAGAAAATAAGCCAGAACCCGTCATCGTGGGTCTTGCCCCAGAATATCCGCCGTTTGAATTTCAACAGCACGGCAAGATTGTGGGCTTTGACGTCGATTTGTTGCAAGCTATTGCCAAAGAATGTGGTATGCATATTCAAATCCAGGATATGGCTTTCTCAAACCTTATTCCAGCCCTACAAACGGGTAAAATTAGTATGGCCATCTCTGGTTTTAGTATCACCCCAGAAAGACAAAAAAATATCGATTTTTCAACACCCTATTACCATAATTCTATCGCCCTGCTTTATCTTAAAAATAAACAAGCACCGCACTATGATTTTTCCCATAAAAAAATCGGCTGTCAGCTAGGTTCAACCATGGAAAAGTGGGCCAAAAAAGCAACGGCGTCTTTTGCAGCAGTAGAAATTGTTAGCTTAGATTCTAACCCGCCGTTAATAGAAAAGCTTAAATTAAAACAAATTGATTATGTCGTTATAGAAACACTACAGGCGATAGAATTTTGCAAAACCAATCCCCAGCTCAGCTACCAAACCGTTGGTAAAGCGCAGGATGGCTATGGTATCGCCTTACCCAAAAATTCCCCACTTTTACCTAAAATTAATCAAGCACTGCAAGCACTTGAGAATAATGGCACGCTCAAGCAGCTTGAAGATAAATGGCTGAAATCATAATGGAAATTTATATTCTGCAAGGGATCTGGGTTACCTTGCAATATACCCTGGTTGCATTTTTAGGGGGGAGTATTATCGGGACTACGCTCGCGTTTTTAAAATACAATCATAAAGCCGTTTGGTTGATTAATGCATATATTTCTTTTATGAGAGGCACTCCCTTATTAGTACAATTGACGCTGGTTTATTTTGTATTGCCTTCTTTGCTGGGAGTGTCAATTTCTGTTTTTGTTGCCGGGGCCATTGCTTTTAGCGTAAATTCAAGCGCCTATATTGCTGAAATTATACGTGCTGGTTTAAACAACGTAGATAGGGGGCAGTTTGAAGCATCTCAGGCATTAGGTATTTCAAAATTCCATATGTGGAAAGATATTATTTTCCCACAAGCGTTAAGAACCATTATGCCTGCGCTCATTAATGAGGCTATTACCTTAGTGAAGGAGACCGCGCTTATTTCCACCTTAGGAGAGCAAGATATTATGCGCCGTGCTCAGCTTGTCTCAGCAGAGCAATATACCTATTTACAACCCTTATTGACTGCAGCCGCAAGCTATTATCTTCTGACGTTTTTATTGGAGCAAATGAGTAAATTTTATGATTACCATAGAAAACCTTTGTAAAAAATTTGACAATCAAATTATTCTCCACAATATTCACCTTGAAATTAAGCAAAGTGAAGTGGTCGGATTGATTGGTTCATCAGGCAGTGGAAAAACCACCTTATTACGTTGTATTCATGGGCTGGAAACCAATGAGGGGTTGATTCAGCGCCGTGGCAGAACCGGGTTTATATTTCAGCAATTTCATTTATTTCCACATATGAACGTTCTGGATAATATTATTTATGCCCCCATCAAAACACTTAAACAATCTAAAGCAAAAGCCATTGCTACCGCTCAAGCACTATTAGTGCGCATGGGGCTATGGGAAAAACATCTTTGCACCCCACAACAACTATCGGGTGGTCAAAAACAACGTGTGGCCATCATACGCGCCTTGGCAATGGATCCTTCTATTTTATTATTAGATGAGCCAACCTCTGCACTTGATCCCATGCTCGTACAGGAAGTAATCACCTTGGTCCATGAATTAAAAAATGAAGGGCTAACCATAATTATAGCGTCACATGATCACGTTTTTTTAAAGCAAGTCGCTACCAGAATTATTTTTCTTGAGAATGGAAAACTATTATCGACATAAAATTAGGAGTACCGTCATTGCGAGCGAAGCGAAGCAATCCAGTCTTAGAGCAACAATTTATAAAGATCTTGCCAATAATGCTGGATTGCTTCGCTTCGCTCGCAATGACGAGATCTAGTTGCGCTACATTTCAGTTTCATAAATAGTATAGTAAACCTCTTTTGCTGCAATAGCTTCATTAAATTCATCCAAAGTGAACAGTCCCACACAAGGTCTTGCACCAGCCTCAAGCTTATGTTGGAGAATTTTCTTTACCACCAATACACAGCCCATCGTGGACAGAACATGGCCATCGCCCTTTTCTGCAACAATCATCCAATTAATATCTAAGGGTTGATAAGCAAGGTTTGAACCCGATAGCTGCACATACATCCCTATTTTCTCTAGCGGATCTGCAAAGAACCAATGTGGCTTAATTCCAGACCACAATAAGCAATGTTTAAATAGATTTTCAAGACCCGCATGAAAAACAACGGTTTTTAAAGAAGGATAACGCTGTGGCAATAAGACTAAGTCAGGAATATCCGCATTGGCATGCCAGCGCATCCCTAAATTATCCCCATAATAATATTTTTGCAGCTTTCGCCATCCATGGACCACTTTTTTTTCACCCTTTTCAAGTCTTTGAAAGGGTGTTTGCATATGGGTTAATCTTCTCGCAATCGATGCATCACTCAATCCCACATCAATTTCTCGTAAAATGCCAAATTTGGGGGCAAAAGCATCCACTACCGCCATGGATAATCCTGGAGTTGCCCCCGCACCACTCACGACAATAACATTATTTTCTTTAGCGCGCGCATCACATTGTGTAATTTGTGTCACAAAATCACAATGTATGGATAAATCAACATAATGGATATTTAAATCAATACAAATATTCGCCAGTGTATAATCACTATCTAAAAATGTGGCTGAATGAATGAGGATATTAGCCTGCGTTTCCTTAAGCTGTTGCTTAAAATCCGCTTGCGACCAATCAAGTGAACAACTTTGTATTGCTGCTAAAGGCTTATCTTGTTTGATGGCATGAATTAGCGCTTCATTTTCATGACCGGCAATCAGTAGCGTAATATCTGGGATTTGTGCAAGCAAGCTACATAATGACTTGCCAAGCTTTTCTTGCGATACGATTACCAGAATTCTCGCTTTGTCTTTTTCCATAGACTTTTATCATCCTCACTATTTTACTAATGGTGTGTAATGCCATTTTTGTTTTTTGAAACAGGTGTTTCAGCCGATTTTGCCTGCGTTTTATCATCATTTCTATAAAGAAATAATAAATCCGGCTTCTGCTTTAATACATTTTGCGCTTCAATGGGCTTTTTTTCAGCTGCTGGCGCAAGGAGCACAGGGCTTGCTGCAGCAGTTTGGGGTTTTTGTTCAATGAGTTTTTCTGCAATAAAATAACTTAACGAGCCACTTAATAGTAGCGTCAACACAATGCCATCGGCAACGCCTATCAGCAATGGCAAAGCAAAACTATGCAACAACAAGGCACTTGCCATAAAAGTCAGCCAAAATGCAACATAGAAATGATTTTCCTTTGGCGTTGCGTTTGTCACGCTACTTGGTTCATTGTTTACAACAGGAACAAGCACCTCACCCGGTATAATATTTTCTTTGAACTGAACTTTGGTTAAGCTAAACATCTCGCAATAAGTGCTTTCTGTAAAATCATCGCCATAGTGTTTAGAATCCAACATTTGTGCTAAATGTGCAGCATAAGAACCATGTGCTGCCAAAATTTCCTTAAGTATTTGCATTTTGATGTATTTCTGACGTTGAGGTAGATAATCCTCAATTATTTTTTTACAATTTTCAGTTTCTGGAAATAAAACATTCCAATGTGCACTTGATTTTTCTATAGAAAAAACTAAGGCATTGGCCTGGTGTTTTTTTGCCTCCTCTATAGGCTTAAAACCATCAATCACATTGCCTTGATATTTAATAATAACCGCCAATAGTTTTGAAAGCACGGAAAATTCAAGCGGACCCGCATTAACACCAGATTTTGCAATACCCTTTTCGCCATGCAGATATTCTTTCAGCCCAATGGCATCCCCTTCAAAAAACCACTTTCTCAATTCTTCTTTATTCTGAGTTGTAATTAAACTAGCAATTTTTTCTTTAATCACGGGCATATCCTCAAAATGCCCAGTGATAATATTCTCTGGTGTTGAAATCACAATACTTTGATCTAATGCTTGACCCAATATTTTAAAAACTTCTGCTTGAACTGTTTTATCATTCTCAATAGCGGCAATTACCATAGCCCGTAGCGTATCGGCCAGATCCAATTGCACTTTGACCCAATTGCTTGATGAAATTTCTGCCAATTTAGCCATCAATGGCGAATTATTTTGCATGCTGGGTGTCAGCAAATTTTGTTGCTTTGCATAAGCGAGCCAAACTGCCGTGGAATTGTAAAGACAATTACCATTCCCGATGATTTCAAATTTTATGTTATCCATATAAATATTTACCAGGCCGTGTTTATTTGCTATCTATCTTACAAGGAATAACGATAAATGCAACGGGTACTGAACTTTTAGCCATGGTCCATTGTCTTTCTATTAAAAGGTAGACAAAAAGGAGTCGATTATGCCGAACTACACGAAAGGCACACCTCATAATACACCACCTTCTAGAAAAGGTGATATTACACATCTTCATTCACATGAGAGTCGTTTCAAGAGCAAGGGGGGGGGCCTCATGGGAATAGTAAAGGTGGGCATTTAAATATTCCACCCACGAGAGGAATGGGCAAAAAATAATTACGCGCGTGGGAAGATTAAGAGCGCATCACTCACCGCTCTTTCACGGTAGTGATTAGTCATAGTATCCCTGTCACCAGCGGGGTTATTGACTATTTCACCATTAATCACTAAGGTGGAAGAGCCACCACCATCTAAGTTAATCGCATTTTTACAACTCAGTTGTTGTAAAAGCTGGGTTAACTCTTTAATGGTTAATCCTTCTATTATTTTAGTTAAATGTGCGCGATCTGCCGCTTTGGTATGTGATGCAACTACAAATACCCAATGATCATTATCCTTAATGCAAACAGCGGTTCTGGCATGCCTTTCTGTAATAAATGATCGCAGTGGCTTTTCAGAGGTATAATCTGTTATCACAGAACCATGCTGAATTAACAGTGGCGTACCACCAACAATCGTGTCAAAATTTTGCCAAGCATGCAAAGATCCTTTAGATTTATCTAATTGTGGTAATACTTCCACCCCATTTTTTACCTGCGTTACAATTCTATCCATGCGCACATCTTTAGGATTTTCCACATCCCAACCCATAGCGGCTCGTCCTAATGTCTGAAAACCTATCCATTGTGAATGTATTTTTAAAGCACCGGCAGGCAAACCATCTTGTTCGCCACCATGAAAAAACCCACCGTTAATGCCCGCAAAAGCACCGGTTTGTTTCACCAATTCAGAAACGGTTTCTCGCGTTTGACCACCTTGATTAACTTTTACGGCAACTATTTCATAATCATCTGGATTAAATTCTAAAAGATGAATTTGATGACCTTGTTTTTGAATCGATTGATAATCATAAAAAGCAAAAAGATTGCAGGATACGGCCAGCAAGCAGCTTAAAAAAAATATCCTTTTCAAGATCATAATTTCAATGCGCCTAAAATCGCATCCGTTAAGCGGTCTGCATCTGCTGTCATGGAACGTGGAATACGGCCATAAATGCGACTTATCGCGGCTTGCAGAACAATTCCCATCGTAATAGAAGCACAAAACTGTGGGTCTGAATGCAGTGTTTCTTTAAAAACCCCCACCAACAGTTCGTGCACATTGACGTCTTTATCATGAATAATTTTTAACTGATGGTGTTGAGCTAATAAAAGATAATTAAATAAAATGGGATCTTCGTCATAGTTTTTGCAAAAAAACTTAGTCATATTTCTAAGCTTGTTGTCAATATTTCCTTGTTGCGCTGCCACTTGTTTCATTTGCGATGAAACGACTTTGTAATATTCTGTATATAAATGATGTGCAAGCTCTTCCTTGCTGGGATAATGACGATATAACGTACCTTCTGCCACTGCCGCTTTATGGGCAATATCTTTAATGGTTGTCGCTGAGATCCCTTTTTCTACAAAAAGTTCCAGGGCACAGCGCTCTAATTTTAAACGGGTTTTAGTTCCATCACGCATATACTTCACCTAGTCTTAACGAAGCGTAGATTTTACCACAAATGTGGTATTCTAACGGAAAAATTATCCCGCACAGAAACAAGTCAACCGCCTGAATTTTATAAGCAGCGCAATAAATTAGAGGAGTTATAAATGGCATTAGATCTAGTCTCCATTGAGCATGGTCCAAATCCAGAAGTACTCACCCATCCTGCCGCAGTGGTGACTTTTCCGCTATCTGCAGAAGATAAAAAACTCATTGATGAAATGAAAGAGATGGTGGTGCGCATTGATGGCGTTGGTTTAGCCGCCCCGCAAGTAGGCGTTTCCAAACAAATTATTGTTTATTACATTTCTGAAGATGCGGTTACTTTACGTGAAAACACAAATGAGGTCATTCCACCCACTGCACTTATTAATCCGCAATATAAGCCTGCACCAGATGCCAAAATTGTTTATGATTGGGAAGGCTGTTTTTCTGTGGTTGATACCACTGGCAAAGTGCCCCGTTATGATAAAATTAGTTATACGGCATATACCCCAGAAGGAAAACCCATTAATGCTATAGCGCAGGGTTTTACTGCGCGGGTATTACAGCATGAAATTGATCATATCCAAGGAATATTAATCATACATCGGCTTACCAAAGATTGTGTTCAAGGAAATCCTACGGATATGATGCTGGTACGCATTCGTGAAATGACGCCAGAGCAAAGAGCGGTTTTACGAAAAAAACTTATGGCCAAAGAACAAACCGCACATATAAATCCTGAAACTTTGGAACGTATCCGTGATACCTTGGATGATATCGATGGATAATTGTAGACCGAGTATTTTTGCATGGGGTGATGCCAGCATTGCATGGATTGCTGAATTGCGTGAGCCATGGCTTAACAGTGTAATGCGTGTTATCAGCAGTTTGGGCAAGGAAGGCGCTGTACTTTTTATACTAGCGCTGGCTTATTGGTTTTGGAATAAACGCCATGCCAAAACGCTTACCTTGGGAATGTTCAGTGCTTTGATTTTAAATTTATGGATAAAATCTTTGGTGATGGAATGCCGGCCGCCCCACCAGTTTCACTTACAGGAAGTGCATGATTATTCTTTCCCTAGTGGCCACGCCCAAGTCTGTATGCTCGTTTGGGGCGGTTTTGCTTATTACTTGCGCTCTAGATGGCTCTCCCCCTTATGTCTGTTGATAGGCTTATTGATTGCTTTTTCACGCCCTTATCTGGGCGTACACTATCCGCAAGATGTTATCGCAGGGTTATTGTTAGGGCTGGGGGTGCTTATCATATGTATATTATTTGAGAAAAAGAACTGGGCACCGTTAGGCCGCTTTCCTTTAATAGGGCAAGCATTCATCTTGTTATTATTCCTTAGCATCTTGCCATTCATAATTGCAGATCCCCGTGGTCTTACACAGATTGCTGTAGGGGGCTTATTTGGTTTTTGGCTAGGGTATCAATGGGAAGAAAGAACGGTCCATTATGTCCCCAATAGAAGCCTCTTACCCATGAGTATTAATGCCTGCATTGGCATAATAGGGATCCTCGTACTCTGGCAGGGTCTTACCGTTTCTCACTACCTACAATATGGCCTTTTGAGTCTATGGATAGCCTATGGAGCCCCTGTGATATTTAATTTAACTAACAAATATTTAAGAAGTTAATCACAAGTTCTGGGGACAAACACTGTGAATTCACTGTGT
>Ga0207075_1049_pt1 | contig 23924 bp, 18 predicted proteins | sample Alteio_BWMinHeat_64_FD_153587 | JGI IMG/M metagenome (GOLD analysis project Ga0207075, IMG submission 153587) | Enriched cells from forest soil in Barre Woods Harvard Forest LTER site, Petersham, Massachusetts, United States -... | ecosystem: Environmental > Terrestrial > Soil > Temperate forest >... | reverse complement strand
TGCAGCAACGGCAAGTCGTAAGGGCGAAACTGTTCCTGTTGTTATCACCATTTATACAGATAAGACATTCGATTTTATAACAAAAACTCCTCCTGTGTCTGAGCTTTTAAGAAAAAAAGCTAATATCAAAAAAGGTGCTAAAACTCCTGGTACAGAAACTGTGGGTAGTATCAATTGGAAAGACATTGAAGAAATCGCTAAAATTAAGATGCCTGATTTAAATGCTTTTGACCTTGAAGCAGCAAAAAAAATTATTGCTGGTAGCGCGCGAAGCATGGGTCTTTCTGTAGTTGATTAAGTGTGTGTGGATCTTAAAACTTGTTGTCGAATTGGATAAATCATGAGTAACACAGGTAAAAAGCATTTAAATGCAAGAGAAAAATTAGCAGCAGCGAATATTACCACAGCAAAATCGGCACTCGATTTTGTTGTTAAAAATGCCCATACCAAGTTTGATGAGAGCGTAGATGTAAGCATCATGCTTGGTATTGACGCTTCTAAAGGTGAACAAACAGTTCGCGGATCTGTTTTGTTGCCTCATGGTATTGGTAAGAAAGTACGCGTTGTTGTTTTTGCAAAAGGCGAACACGAAGAACAAGCGCGCAAAGCAGGCGCTGACTTTGTTGGCCTTGACGACCTTATTGAAAAAATCGAAGGCGGCTGGTCAGATTTTGATGCAGCAGTGGCAACACCTGATCTTATGGGTATTGTTGGTAAAGTTGCTAAAATATTAGGGCCTCGTGGTCTTCTCCCTAACAAAAAAGTTGGGACGGTGACCTTTGACGTTGCTGAGATTGTTTCAGACTTGAAAAAAGGCCGCGTTTCTTTTAGAAACGATAAGGGCGGCATTGTTCATGCACCATTTGGGAAAGTATCGTTTGGACCGGAAAAATTGTTCGATAATTTAGCTGCTTTGGTTAAATCTATCCAATCAAGCAAACCTGCGTCCTCTAAAGGAAAATTCATTAGAAAGATTGCTATTTCTTCGACAATGGGCGTTGGAATAACAGTTAATCCTGATGAAATAGCATAAGCTGAACAGCTGAAACAAAGGATATACTATGAATCGCCAAAATAAAACAGCTGAAATAAACGATTTTAAACAATTGTTCGAGAAATCAAACGCAGCATTTTTGGTTAAATATCAAGGGCTAACCGTTAATGGCATGCAGAACTTGAGAAGAAGCTTGCGCGAAGTAAACAGTGAATTAAAAGTCACTAAAACTACTTTGATGAAAATAGCAGCTCAAGACATTGCTGGAAGCGAAGCATTTCGAGATCAGTTCAAAGATCAAGTTGGAATTGTTTTTGCTCAAGGTGATGTTTCAGGCACCGCAAAAAAACTACGAGTTTTTGCAAATGAAAATAAACAATTGCAAATTCTTACAGCTTTCTTTGAATCACGCGTTTTGAACAAGCAAGAAATTGAATTTTTGGCAACATTGCCTGCAAAAGAAATTTTGCTTGCTCAAGTATTTGCTACAATGCAAGCACCAGCTGCAAGCTTCGTCAGATTGTTGAACATGTTAATTGTTCGCTTACTGTACGTTCTTAAGCGTATTGAAGAGCAAAAAGCTCTGTAAATAAAATATTAAAATATATAGAAATTGTGGTTTAACCGGTAATTATTTTCGAGGAGTCACTCATGTCATCAAAATTTGTAGAAGAAATAGGCAAAATGTCCGTTATGGATCTTGCTAAATTAGTTAAAGAATTAGAAGAAGCTTTTGGCGTTTCAGCTGCTGCTCCTGCTGGTGTTGCTGCTCCTGCTGCTGCTGGTGCTGCACCTGTTGCCGCTGCTGAAGAAAAGAACGAATTAAAAGTCGTCTTAAAAGAAGCTGGCACAGATAAAATCAAAGTTATTAAAGCTTTGAGAGTTGTAGCTCCAACCTTGTCTTTGGGCGCTGCAAAAGAAGCTGTTGAAAACGTTCCATTTGTTGTAGCAGAATCTGCTCCAAAAGATGAAGCAAAGAAAATGCAAAAAACGTTAGAAGAAGCTGGCGCAAAAGTAGAATTAGCTTAAATAATTCTCGTGTTTGTAATCTGTTTCAAGAGGAGACCGTTTTAAACAAATAAAGTGTTTAAAACGGGCTCCCTTTAGTTTTTCAGTACTGTATTAGAAACTGAAATTGTCTTGCTGGTTTATTAGTCTAATGCTTTATGGTTTGGGAGCGGCTGAATGTCTCGATTTGGTACAGGTAAGGGCGTTTTACGTAAGTCTTTTGGTAAAATCAAAGAAGTTGTTTCATTACCCAATCTCATAGAAGTCCAATCAAAGTCATTTAATGATTTTGTTCAATTGGATTGTCTTCCTGTTGAACGCAAAAACATAGGGCTTGAAAAGGTTCTTCGTGATACATTCCCCGTTGCTCATAACGATCGTATTTCACTTGAATACGTAAGTTATGAATTAGGAGATTGGACATGTATTTGTGGACAACTTACAGGAATTCAAAATCGTTATAAATGGAACTGTTCTTCTTGTAAAAAACATGGGTTTAATAAGCTCGAAAAAGGTCGCAAATGTCTTAGCTGCAAAAAAGATACTGCAGTTTATGCAACATGCAAAAAGTGTTTCTCTCGCGTAACATTCAAAGCTCCTGCAACAGTTGATGAATGTCGCTATAGTGGGAAAACTTTTTCTATTCCGCTCAAAGTAAAAATGCAACTTACCAGTTGGGATGTTGATCCTGAAGATGCTTCAAAAAAAATCGTTCGCGATATTAAAGAACAGGATGTTTTCTTTTGTGATTTACCAGTTATGGTCGACATTTACGAAGATCATGACAATTGCTTTAAACTTGGTAGCCAAGGGACATTCTTAATTAATGGCGTTGATCGAGTTGTTGTAAGCCAAATGCACCGCTCTCCTGGCGTCATGTTTTCTTTAAGTAAAAAAACAAAAGACTATCGTGGCCAGCCTTATCATATTGCCCGAATTATCCCAAGTCGAGGTTCGTGGATTGATATCGAATTCGATCACAACGATCTTGTGTATGTCAGAATTGATAAAAAGAAAAAAATATTAGCAACGACCTTTTTACAAGCTATTGGCTTTGATAAAAGCTCAATGCTTTCGTTGTTTTATGATTTTGACACCATCGAAGTTAAAAACGGTAAATTCACCAAAAAAGTTGACCCGCGTCTGATTGGGCAACGTCTTGAAGCCGGTTCTTTAGTGAAAGAAGTTGAAAGCAAATTTATTGTTGGACAACGCTTTACAAAAGCAATCATTGATAAACTTCTTAAAGAAGGTATTGATAATCTCAATGTCCGTCAAAGTAGTCTGATCAATAAAATTGTAGCTCAAGATATTGTTGATCAAAAGACCGGTGAAGTAATTGCCCAACTTGGAACAGTACTCACCGAAGACTTACTCAATGAAATTACAGCCGTAGGAAAATGCACGATTAGTATTATTCAATCTTCTGGTTATGTATTTCAACCAACAATGGCGCTAACATTTGCTCATGATTCTATCGATTCTTATGAAGATGCATTAAAAGACGTGTACACCAAGTTAAAGCCTGGGGATATACCTTCTATCAAAATTATGGAAGAGCACATCACCAATCTCTTTTTTAATCCGCGTTTTTATGATTTAACCATCGTTGGCCGTATTCGAACCAATCGAAAATTAAATCTAACAATTGATGAATCAATCACACACTTGACCAAAGAAGACATGATCACCACGCTCAAATATTTGATCGGTCTTAAAGAACGTGGTGAAGGTGACTTGGATGATATCGATCATCTAGGTAATCGTTGCGTTCGTTTGGTTGGGGAATTATTACAAAGTCAGTTGTACATAGGTTTTGCACGAATTGAAAGAATTGTTAAAGAACGCTTTAGGCTCCAAGAAAATTACGCATCTCTTATGCCCTATGATTTCTTGAACGTTAAACCGCTCGCTGCAGTTTTACGCGAATTTTTTGGTACTGGCCAACTTTCTCAATTTATGGATCAAACAAATCCTCTTGCAGAAATGGCTCACAAACGTAGACTTTCAGCTCTTGGGCCCGGTGGTATCACCCGAGAACGCGCAACATTTGAAGTTCGTGACGTACATACCTCACACTATGGACGTATTTGTCCTATCGAAACGCCTGAAGGACAAAACATTGGTCTTATTTCATCGCTTTCAAGCTATGCAAAAGTAAACGATCTTGGCTTTATCGAGACGCCATATAGACCTGTAAAAGACGGTGTCGTCTCTGATGAAATTATGTATCTAGATGCGTTTGAAGAAGTTGGTGAAAAAATAGCCCAATCAACCGTTGCTTTAGACGCAAAAAAACATATCAAAGATGCGCGTGTTTTGATTAGGCAAGATGGCAATATGTTTTCTACAGATGCAGCTGATGTATCTTTCATTGATGCTTCACCTAAGCAAGTTTTCTCTGTTCCTACAGCGCTAATCCCGTTCTTAGAGCATGATGACGCAAACCGTGCCCTCATGGGATCAAACATGCAACGACAAGCGGTCCCGTTGATTAAGTGCGAATCACCCATCGTTGGAACAGGTATGGAGCGAGATCTTGGATCTTTGGAAGGCGCTGTCGTTTTGGCAAAGAACGATGGTGTTGTTGAATACGTTTCAGCTGAAAAAATTATTGTTCGCTTGCATGAAAAAGATATGAATGAAGGCGAATGGTTTTCAAAACCAATTGACATGTATGTGCTCAAGAAATTTGCTCGATCAAGTCATAATACATGGATTCATTATACTCCAATCGTTCAAGTTGGTGACCGTGTCACAAAAGGCGATGTATTGACCAATGGTGCAGCTACTAATAATGGCGAGTTATCACTGGGCAGCAACATTCTCGTTGCCTTTATGCCATGGCTCGGATACAACTTTGAAGACGCTATTATCGTCAGTAAACGACTTGTATCTGATGACGTTTTTGCATCTGTACACGTTGAAGAATTTGTCGCTGAAGCTCGTGATACCAAACTTGGTGCAGAAGAAATTACACGCGATATTCCAAATGTGTCTGAAAAAGACTTAGAAGCGTTAGACGAAGACGGTATCGTAAAAATAGGAACACGCATTAAGCCTGGCGATATTTTGGTTGGCAAAGTAACACTTAAGGGTGACATTCAAGTTTCTCCTGAAGAAAAGCTCTTACGTGCAATTTTTGGTGAAAAATCACGAGAAGTTCGCGATACATCGTTACGCGTTCCACCAGGAGTAGAAGCAACAGTACTTGATGTAAAAGTATTCTCTCGTAGTGGTATCAGAAAAGACAAGCGTTATAAAGACATAGTCCAAAAAGAAACCACAAAAATTGAAGAGAATCTTACCTACCATCTTTCAATTTTGCATAAAGGCATAAAAGAACGCATTCTTGCTCTTCTTGATGGAAAACTTGATGGAAAAGCTGGTGCCAAAAAATCTGGTAAAGCTCTCACCAAAAAGCAACTTGAAGATCTTACTGCTGAACAGCTTTTTGAAGTTACAACGGGTAATAAAGAGATCGATGGTAAAATTGCTGAATATCAAGAAATGCTCAATAATCAAGTTCACGTTTTAACAGCACTCAAAGAAGACCGTATCAATCAATTGCGTAAGGGTGATGATTTACCATCCGGCGTTATCAAGATGATTAAGGTCTATGTTGCTGCTAAACGACGCCTATCAGTTGGTGATAAAATGGCTGGTAGACACGGTAATAAAGGTGTCGTATCTCGCATTGTAAACGTCGAAGATATGCCATACATGGAAGATGGAACACCTGTAGACATCGTGCTTAACCCGCTTGGTGTACCAGGTCGTATGAACGTTGGACAAATTCTTGAAACAATTTTGGGAATGGCCGGCAAAAAAATCGGTAATAATCTTGCAAAAGAATTACAAGATTTAAGTATGCAAGAAGTTCGAAAACGCTTAACGCATTATTTTAACAAAGAAATTATTGAATCTATCGTTAAAAATTATGGAGAAGAAGAGCTGCTAAATATTGCGAAAAACATCGCAAATCGTGGACTAGCAACAAGAACACCTGTGTTTGATGGCGCTGATTATGAAACAGAAATTCGTCCATTACTTAAAGAATTAAATATGCCTGAAGATGGAACGTTTAAACTTTTCGATGGTCGAACTGGAGAGCAGTTTGATCAGCCGGTGACCGTAGGATATATTTACATCATGAAACTGAATCACCTTGCTGATGATAAACTACATGCTCGATCTGTTGGGCCATACTCGCTCATCACACAACAGCCTCTTGGTGGTAAAGCTCAGTTTGGTGGACAAAGACTTGGGGAAATGGAAGTGTGGGCACTTTATGCTTACGGAGCTTCGTATACGCTGCAAGAAATGTTGACCATCAAATCTGACGATGTAAACGGTAGAATAAAAGCCTATGAAGCAATTGTACGCGGCGATGAAGTACCTGATCCAGGTATCCCTGAATCGTTCAATGTATTGGTAAAAGAGCTTCAAAGCTTAGGATTGCAAGTAGATCTCTTCAAGACAAGTAAGGAGCAAGTCGGTGAATAACAGAATGCTTGACAGGTTTCGTGAGTATATAAACTCAACACAATTTAATGCAATGCGCCTGAGCGTTGCATCACCAGACAAAATTCGCTCTCTTTCGTATGGTGAAGTAAAAAAAATTGAAACCATAAACTATCGTACGTTAAAACCTGAACGAGATGGACTTTTCTGCGCACGCATTTTCGGTCCTGTAAAAGACTGGGAATGTAATTGCGGAAAATATAAACGCATGAAACATCGTGGTGTAACCTGCGAAAAGTGCGGCGTTGAAGTAATTCAATCCCGTGTTCGACGCGAAAGAATGGGACACATTAATCTTGTTTCACCCGTTTGTCATATCTGGTTCTTAAAGGGTATCCCAAGTTATTTAAGTTTAATTCTTGGAATGACCGTACGGGATCTTGAGCGCGTTATTTATTTTGATAGTTATATTATTATTAATCAGGGCGCTTCACCCTACCCTCAAAAAACATTATTAAACAGCCAAGAATACGATGATTACGCTCGTGCAAATCCTGAAGATATTAGCTTTAAAGCTGGTATGGGTGCCGAAGCTATTCGTATTTTACTTACTATGATTGATTTAACGTTTGAAGTGCGCAAAGTCGAAGAAGAATATAACCAAACAACATCAGTTGCACTCAAACATAGACTTGCAAAACGTTACAAAACACTTGCAGGTTTGCTCCAAGTAAATATCAGGCCTGAATGGGTTATTCTAGAAGTACTTCCCGTAATCCCACCTGATTTGCGTCCATTGGTGCCATTAGAAGGCGGTCGCTTTGCTAGTTCTGATTTAAACGATTTATATCGAAGAGTTCTTAACAGAAATATTCGTCTTAAGCGTCTGATCGAACTTGAAGCACCTGATGTTATTATCAAAAACGAAAAACGAATGCTTCAAGAAGCTGTTGACGCGTTAATTGATAATGGTCGCCGAGGCCAACCTGTTCGTGGTTCAAACAAACGTCCACTTAAGTCATTAAGTGAAATGCTTCGTGGTAAACAGGGCCGATTCAGACAAAACTTACTCGGTAAGCGTGTTGACTATTCAGGTCGATCGGTAATCGTTGTAGACCCTGAGCTTAAAATGCACCAGTGTGGGTTGCCAAAAATTATGGCTCTCGAGCTTTTCAAGCCCTATGTGTATATCGAATTACAACGACGAGAACTTGCTATAAACTTGCGCGTTGCAAAACGTATGGTTGAAGAAATGTCTCCAGCTGTTTGGGAAGCACTTGAAGCTGTCGTTAAAGACCGCCCAGTACTTCTTAACCGTGCACCAACTTTGCATAGATTAAGTATTCAGGCTTTCTATCCAATTCTTGTAGAAGGTAAAGCTATTAAAATTCACCCGCTTGTATGTTCTGCTTTTAACGCAGACTTTGACGGTGATCAAATGGCTGTGCACGTGCTTTTAAGCAAAAAATCGTGTGCTGAAGCTCTAAGCCTCATGTTTTCTGTAAAAAATATTCTTTCACCTCGTGATGGCCGACCAATTACTGTTCCATCTCAAGATATGGTTCTTGGTTTGTATTACATGACGAAAGGTCGAAAAAATATCCTGGGCGAAGGCTTAGTTTTTTCGAGCATTACAGAAGTTGTTTACGCATATCAGCACAAAAAAGTAAACATTCAAGCCCAAATCAAAATCAGATTACAAGCTGGTAACATCGTAGAAACAACCGTTGGTCGTGTGCTTTTATTCGAAGCATTACCTCACGGTTCTGATTTTAACTGGGTTAATAAAGCTGTTAAGAAAAAAGATCTTGTTAAGCTTGTCTCTCGTTTATATAAAATATTTGGTGCAGAAGCTACTGTTGATGCGTTGGATAAAATAAAAACACTTGGATTTTCTTATTCAACACTCAGTGGTATCTCTTTGTCCATTGATAATTTAGTTATCCCTGAAACAAAAACTGCTTTAGTTAATAAAGCTAAAAAAGAAGTCGAAAAAGCCGAAACATTGTATAAAGATGGTGCTATCACGAACGGCGAACGCTACAACAAAGTTATTCAGATTTGGGCACGCGTAACCGAAGATGTTGCAAACGACATGATTTCTGGCTTAGAAGAACAAGATCGTACAGCATCGATTAATAACGATAAATCAAATACTCCGTTTAATCCTGTTTTCATGATGCTTGATTCTGGAGCTCGTGGATCTCGTCAACAAATTAGACAGCTTGCTGGTATGCGAGGCTTGATGGCAAAACCATCAGGTGACATTATGGAAACTCCGGTTTTGGCGAACTTCAAAGAAGGTCTTAACGTTTTTGAATATTTCGTTTCTACACACGGTGCTCGTAAAGGTCTTGCAGATACAGCGTTAAAAACAGCTGACGCAGGTTACTTAACACGTCGTTTAGTTGACGTTGCACAAGACGTTGTTGTAAGCCAGGCTGATTGTCAAACATTGGGATATGTAACGATTACCGATCTTAAAGAATCGGGAGAAGTTATCACCGTATTAGCTGATCGTGTTTTTGGTCGTATCGTTGCTGCTGATATTATTGATCCGTTATCTGGCAAACTTCTTGCAAAACAAGGCGATGTCATAAAAGACATAACCGTAGATCAATTAAAAGATTCTGCTGTTATAGAAGTCTCTGTAAGATCTGTTCTTACATGTCAAGCAAAACGCGGAGTTTGTGCTCAGTGTTACGGTATGGATCTTTCAACACTGAACATTGTAGATACTGGTACTGCTGTTGGTGTTATTGCTGCTCAATCAATTGGGGAACCAGGTACTCAGCTTACCATGAGAACTTTCCACGTTGGGGGTACTGCGAGTGGTCTTGTCGAACAAAACTTTTTTAAGGCAAGATTTGCGGGCAAAATCATCTACAAGGGCGTCCATGCAGTTAAAAACAGAAATGGTGTTTTAACCATCATGAATCGAAAATCAAAAATTGTTACGGTTGCCGAAGATGGTCGAGAACTTGAAGAGTTCAAACTTGAATACGGCGCAGTTATTTTGGTTGAAAATGGTAGCTCAGTAACAGAATCTCAGAAAATTGCTGAATGGGATCCATTCAAAGTTATTATGTCTGAAAAAGCTGGGTCTGTTCGTTTTGTTGATTTGATTGAGAACGTTACCTATCAGGATCAATTTAACGAAGCAATTGGAAGATCGAGTAAAATTATTCTTGATCGTCGTGATGAGAAACGTCAGCCACATATTGCAATCGAAGACAAAGCTGGCGGGGAAGAAGGCAGATACTATCTATCAACCGGCGCAATTTTGATGGTTGAAGAAGGAAGTAAAGTTCTTCCCGGTGATATTTTGGCAAAAATTCCACGTGAAGAAAAACGAACAAAAGATATTACCGGCGGTTTACCACGCGTTGCTGAATTATTTGAAGCTCGAATTCCTAAAGATACTGCAGTTATCAGTGAAGTTGATGGTATTGTTAAATTTGCAGGATTGCACCGAGGCCAAAGACGTATAACAATTACTACCGATGATGGCGAAGTCTTTGAATACAGTGTACCCCGTAATAGACACTTAAACGTTGAGGATGGTGAATCAGTTAAAGCTGGTGATTCCATGACATCAGGCGTTCCTAACGTTCACGATATTTTAAGAATTCTTGGACCTGATGAAGTACAAAAGTATCTTGTTAAAGAAATTCAAGAAATTTATACATTACAAGGCGTAGAAATTAACGATAAACATATCGAAATTATCGTTAAACAGATGCTGAGAAAAGTACGTATCACTGATCCAGGGGATACTAAATTTGTTATTGGCGATCGCGTTGACAAACTGCATTTGCAAACCGTTAACAGACTTCTTGCTAAAGAAAGTAAAAAAATCGCCACAGCAAAGCCTATTCTCATGGGTATAACCAAGGCTTCACTTGGAACAGAAAGCTTTATTTCAGCTGCATCTTTCCAAGAAACAACGCGTGTACTTACTGAAGCGTCGTTGGTTGGACAAATCGACTACTTGTATGGCTTGAAAGAAAACGTTGTAATTGGTAAGCTTATACCAGCTGGAACAGGAATTCCTTCATTCAGATTGAAACATATTGGTGAAGAGATTTCTGATTTAGAAAAGCGTGCTCGAGAAGAAGAGCAACTTGAAATAGGTTTAGAAAACATCAATTTAAAATAGCTGTATTTTTGCTGTATTTTTATTGATGTTGACTTGTAGGCGCGTAGCTCAGTTGGTAGAGCATTGCTTTGACGTAGCAAGGGTCAGCGGTTCGACTCCGCTCGCGCCTACCATAAAGATAATATTTTAAAGATAATATTTTGGTTTTTAAATTTAATTGTTGGAGTTTTTTACATGTTACCTAAAGATATAAAAGAGCAAGTAATCAAATCTTTTGCTCAATCAAGTAAAGATGTAGGTTCAAGCGAAGTACAAGTTGCGTTACTTTCAGCAAGAATCAAGCAGATAGCTGTTCATCTAAAATCTTTTCCTAAAGATTATCATTCTCAAAGAGGTCTTTTATTGGCTGTTGGTCAACGTCGCACTCAGTTGGTCTATCTCAAACGAGTTGATGCTCGACGACATGAAAAACTTATGAAGTCTCTTCAAGCAAACGGATACATGTAAGTGTTTCATACCTTAGCCCTGTGTGATGCAAACTTGTTATTAATCATCGGAATAGAAACTAAATTCGGAGTTTTTTATGCATAAAGTATTTCGTTCAGCTGAATTAGGCTTAGAAGTTGAAATAGGCAAGTTTGCTCGTCAAGCGGACGGGGCTACCTGGATCAAGGCTGGTAAAAACATCATTCTTTCTACCGTTGTTGCTTCAAAAGAACCTAAAGAATTTGCCGGCTTTTTTCCACTCACTATTGAATATCGTGAACGCACATCTGCTGCTGGCCGTATTCCTGGTGGTTACGTGAAACGAGAAGGTAAGTTAAGCGATATAGAAGTTTTGACATCTCGTTTAATTGATCGTCCAGTCAGACCATTATTTCCTGATTATTACTTCAATGAAGTCCAACTTCTATCAACAGTGTACTCTTCAGATGGAAAGTTTCCTCTCAACATATTGGCAATGATTGGATCTTCTCTTGCATTAAGCATTTCAAATATTCCATTTTTTGGTCCAATTGGTGGCGTTCAAATTGGTCGCGTAGACGGGCAATGGAAATTTAATTTGACCTATGAAGAACGTTGTAAATCAGATGCTGAAATTATTGTTGCTGGTACCAGCAATGGAATATCAATGGTTGAAGGTTCATGTAACAACATGCCAGAAGCCGAATTGATCGATTTACTTTTTAAAGCACATGAAATTATAAAAAAAACAAATCGAGTGGCAAGTTTCAATTCAAAAAGAACTAAACGTTACTAAAGTTAGCGAGATCAGCAATCCATTAATCGACTGGAAACTTTGGGAAAATAACGTTAAGAACTTCTTTTCAGGAAACTTTGTTGACGAAATTTTTGCTGAAGATAAAGTTCTTCGTAGCTTAGCAATGGACAAACTTGAGAAAAATTTACTCGAACATTACGCAGACGATACAAAATCTGGCGCCATTTCGACATCAATTATTAAATATTTGTTTCAATCGTTAATCAAAGAAGCCCTACCAAATGCAATGGCGCAAAAGAAGCTTCGTATTGACGGTCGAAAATTTGATCAAATTAGAAACATTGCATCAGAGGTAGCATTACTTCCAAGTGTTCACGGTTCCGCTCTTTTTCAAAGAGGTGAAACACAAGCACTTGCAAGCGTTACTTTGGGAACTGGTCAAGATGCTCAGCGCGTTGAAACATTACTCGGTGGAATGCAAGAGCGCTTGTTCATGCTTCATTACAATTTTCCACCATTTTCAACTGGTGAAGTAAAACCAATGCGAGGAACAGGTCGTCGAGAAATTGGCCACGGCTACCTTGCTGAAACTTCTTTTACCAACGTCTTACCATCTCAAGAAAGCTTTCCATATACTATACGTTCTGTTGTTGATGTACTCGAATCTAATGGGTCATCATCAATGGCAACTGTTTGTGCAACAACCTTGGCTCTTATGGATGCAGGCGTTCCACTCACAAGCATGGTCAGCGGTATTGCTATGGGACTTGTTCAAGACTCATCAGGAAGTTTACATGTCTTGAGTGATATCTTAGGCACAGAAGATGCTTTCGGCTTAATGGACTTTAAAGTTACTGGAACAGATGTTGGTATCATGGCTTTTCAGCTAGACATCAAAGACCCTAGTGGATTATCAAAAGAGCTTTTAACAAAAGCATTAGAACAAGCGCGTGTTGGTCGCTTACACATTCTTAATGAGATGAAAAAAGTACTAACAGAACCCCGCAAAACACTTTCAGAACTTGCTCCCCGTGTTACTATGCTTAAAGTACCACAAGATAAAATTGGCGTTATTATTGGACCTGGTGGAAAAACAATTAAAGAAATTATTGCACAAACAGGAACACAAATTGACATTGAAGACGATGGAACTGTCAAAATATTTTCCAAGAACACTGCTTCTGCTATTGAAGCTGAATCTTGGATTAAAATATTGGTCGGCGATATCGAAGTCGGTGCGTTTTTTGAAGGCACAATCAGACGCTATGCCGAATTTGGTATATTTGTTGAAATTGTTGCTGGAAAAGATGGCTTGGTTCATATATCTTCTATCAATAAAAATAAACAACGCGATATCGAAGATGAACACCCTCTTAATTCAAAACTCAGAGTACAAGTTGTTGCTTACGATGCTGAAACAGGCAGAGTTCGCCTGGTAGCACCAGAACTAGAATAATAAATTAAAAGAGCACGTTTTTTAAGTTTATTAAAAAACGTGCTCTTTTATCTTTACTCACACGTACATGCACGACACGATAAATCCCAAATAAACCCAGAATTTTTATCCAGAAATTTTATTATGATTAAACGATACGATGGCCGCGAAAATAACTCTATCAGACCCCTTGTTATTCAATATGATGTACTTGGTTATTCTGATGCTTCGGTATTTTTTGAACTTGGACAAACAAAAATTCTTGTTGCTGTAACCCTCAAACACGGCGTCCCTCCGTTTTTAAAGGGTAGTAGAACAGGCTGGTTAACAGCTGAATATGCTATGCTGCCATGCGCAACTCATGAACGAACCATGCGCGAGTCCAATCAAAACCAACGTAATGCCCGTAGCATAGAAATTTCGCGATTAATCGGTAGAAGCTTAAGAACCATTGTTGATCTTTCTGTGATTGGCGAACAAACAATTACCATTGATTGTGATGTACTTCAGGCTGATGGCGGAACACGAACAGCAGCAATCACGGCTGCAAGCTTGGCACTTGAACTTGCAGCAAAGCGCTGGATAGCCGAAGGCTTTATCCCTGCATCGTTTTTTAAAGAACCTATTGCAGCAATTTCTGCTGGGATTATTAATAAAATCCCATGTCTCGATATCTCGTATCAAGAAGATAGTATCGCCGATGCGGATTTTAATTTTGTTATTACCAAGAGCGGTAAATTAATTGAAGTGCAAGGTACCTGTGAAAAAACACCTGCAACATGGGAAGAGTTTGAAATTTTAAAAAACTTATGTGTCGATGGAATCAAAGAACTCTTCGCGCAATCAGAAAAATTTCCTTTTCCTGATGATTTTCGTGAAAAACTTGATCGACCTTCCCGTAACGCACAACATAATATACAGCATAAAGAAGCTCGAACAGCGTTTTTTAGCCTCGGCAACCGACTAACAAAATAATGTTACAGTAATGTTTCAGGTATTTTTTTTATCATTATTTTTACTAACATTTTCTGCATGTCTACATAAACAAGAAAATTTTAGCCACTATCAGATTAAAAAAGCAGATGTTCCTCTTTTTATCGAGATGCCAAAAAACAACCTGGTGTTTGATAATATTTCGCCATGCGCATACCAAGCTTTGTATCAACACTTCCAAAGGCTTGGCTATCGACTTGTTAATCATCATCACGATGGATACGTTCTCAAAATAAAAATTAAAAATCTTGATTTTCTCAACAAGCTTATTTCCCCCGACGTTTTACTGTTTCATGCAACAATACGCATTGAACTTTTATGCCAACTCTTTAACTTTGATAACAAATTGATCACCGAAAAAACATTTTCATGCCCAAGCTTGATTTCAAAGCCGAGAAGCCCTATCTTAAACAGTGACTTTTTAGAGTTTACCTATAATCGTCTCTTTACAAGAACTGCACCCAAAATAGAGCAATACATCCGACCCTTTTTACTTGAAGCATTTAAATAGAAAATCAAAATATTAGAAATTTATGAACTTTAAAAGTTTTTTATCTGTTGCAACAACGAAAGAATTTTGGCACTCAAGACAAAAATTTTGTTTCCAAGGTTCTATGTACCCCGTCTCATTTTTTTCAGCGCTTTTCAATCATACTGAAAAGCTTGGGGTGCTCCCAGCTCACCTTCAAAAAATATCGCTCGACTCGCTTGATAAAAAAAATTATAAATCTTTATTAGAACAAACGATTTTAGGATCGCAAACGTTTTACTGGTTTGGAGATATAAGTACTGAAGGATCAGATAAAATAACAAAAGAATTAACGGCATATCTTCTTAACTATACAGGACCAAATATCGTTGGTTTTTTTATTTCAGATGATGCAAAGTCAGGCAAACAAAAAGATCTCCCTATCACCATCGAAAACACCGTTGATCTCCCGTTATTTCATACATTAAGTTTGCTCTTCGGATTTTCATTTGATAAAAAGAAAATAGAATTAGTAAAAAAAGTCTTTCAACTTAACGGGTTCTTGCCACTAGACACTGCATACATGCTCATGAATTACATGGAGTTGGTAAACTCTAAACTTATCGACGAATTTACCCCCTATATCCTCAATCTCGTAGGTACTCAACCGTCATTAGCACAATTATCAGAACATTTTTTTGCTAAAAATTCTCAAGGCTTTTTTTCGATCTGGAGCAAAATAGAAAATGATTACCCTCCTGTTTTTTGGGTCATTTTTTGGTCTGAACAAATGTGGAAGGCTTATCATGTCATCAAATTTTTACATGAGAAAAATTTTATTAGTGCAAAAAAAATGAGCTATCGGCTACCTTATGCATTTATCAATCGCGATTGGCAAAAATATACACTTCCTGACCTTGCAAGTGCATACGACAATCTTTATTCTATTGATTTTGCCATAAAACGTGGTTCAAGCTTTTATTCTTTAGACCTGTTTTATAGCAACCATTTCATGAAAAAATAGGACCTCATGTCATTATCATTGTATGATCTTTTGCGACGGGAAGTAAAACGTATGGTATCGGGTTTTGGCAGACATGCACAAGGCAATATCCATCCTCTCATTATGCAAGAAGTTGAAAAATGTATTATAGAAGCTGTTTTAGAAGAGACCAATTTTAATTTAGTCATGGCTGCAAAAATTCTGGGTATCGGTAGAAGCACATTGTATCGAAAAATAAAACTATTACATATTCAAGATAGTTCTAAAACCTAAATACTTATCGTTTATAATAAAAATGGGCCCGACAAATACGCGCATGTATTTGTCGGGCCCATTTTTATTATGTGATTTTTTAATAGATTTTAGCCGTTGGTTGTCGCATTATCATGCTCATCATCTTCTTTGTCATCATCGTCACTATCTTCTGTGTGAGTTGGATATTCGTTTTCTCCGTCACGGCCAATGGTTTCAAATTGACCGTCTTGAAAACCACTCCAATCATCATCCGCATAACAAGAAAATGCGCCCAAAGCCATTAGGACAAACAGAAAAATAAGTACTTTCTTCATAAAAACTCCCTTCATAAAACCGATCATAAAACCGATCATAAAACCGATTTTTTTTAGATTAAAAATAACATTCCCTATGAGATTGTCCATACCAAACTTTTGATTCACAGGTCAATTATTCATCTTTATTCTTTTATTGATTTTCGGCAATATCAGTCAAAAAATTCGTGAGGAATTTCCAAAAAACACCAACTGACTCCGTATCAACACGTTCATCAGGAGAATGGGCATCAAGAATAGTTGGCCCGCACGACATCATATCCATACCAGGAATACGCTCGCCAATCTTCCCGCATTCAAGTCCCGCATGAATCGCTTTAATTTGTGGTTTACAGCCATAGAGTCGTTCGTAGGTTTTTTGTGCTGCTTGCAACACGGGCGATGAAAGTTCGGGCTTCCATCCGGGATATCCTTCTCCAATAACAGCATGCACACCCGCTGCATGCATAGCATCTCTTACCGTACAAGCAATATCCTGCCGTCCTGTCTCAACCAAACTTCGCTGTTTCGTTTTAATAACAACAGTCTTTTGAGTTGTTGAGCCTATTGTTGATGTCGTAGAAATATACGCTAAATTTGTTGAGGTTTCGACAAGACCAGGGATATCATCACTCATGCGCATAACACCATGAGGCACCGTATTTAATAATTGCTCAACTTTTTGCTGGTCACTCACGCTCATTACTTCAGAAATATGTTCACAGTGTTCAAATACGATGGTCATTTCTGTATCAGTATCTTTATGTTCGTGTGCGATCTTGAGAGCCAAGTCATTAAACGCCTGTTTAAACCCTGACTCTTGATGTTTGGGCACGATTACTTTTGCCTGAGCATATCGTGGCAATGCGTTAATTTTATTACCGCCCTCAACTGAAATTAGTCGACCTTGATGTCGTGCAAGAAGTGTCAGCCAACGACCAACAATTCTCAGAGCGTTGGCTCTGCCAAGATTAATATCAACACCTGAATGACCACCTTTAAGACCTGTAACAGAAAGATGCAAACCTACATGGTCGCCTGATACAGAAGAAACTAAAGACTCAAAACTTACAGGCAATGTCCCCGCAACCTCACAGCCACCAGCACATCCAACAGTAAATTCGCCAATTTCTTCAGAATCTAAATTAACCAACGTACGACCGCGTAAACTTGTTGGCATAAGATTATTCACGCCTCCAAAACCACTTTCTTCATCAACCGTAAATAAAAACTCAAGAGGACCATGCGTAAGATCTTTTGACGTCATAAGAGACAACATCATTGCAACACTAACACCGTTATCAGCACCCAACGTTGTCCCTGATGCTCCAAGATATTTGCCCTTCATGACAAGCTTAATAGGATCTTTGGTAAAATCATGATTAACATTCTGGTTTTTTTCAGTGACCATATCTAGATGTCCCTGAAACGTAATCATCTTGCTCTTAGCATATTGCTTGTGTGAAGCTGGCTTACGAACAATCACATTACCAATTGGCTCACGCATAACCTCAAGATGATGGGTCTGGGCAATATGTATAATAAAATCACCAATCTCTTTTTCGTTCCCAGAACCTCGAGGGATTTGGGTTATTTTTTCAAAATATTCCCAGACAATACTTGGTTCAAGCCCAACAGTTACACTTCTTGGGGTAAACTGTCTGAGGGTTGTTTTCGTAATATTTTGATCGTTTTTTGCTCGCACTTGCATACTAAAACCCAAACTTATTATTAAACATGTTTTGATAATATTATAGATAATTTTTTTGTTACTCATCGTACCCTTCTTGTTTATGATAAATATTTAGATATTCTTCATCTCCAAAATCAGCATCTCATTTTCACAAAAATCAGCTATCTTTTTTTAATAAAATTAAATTTATTTCTTAGAAAAGATCAAGCTTTTTAGCCATGTTAGAATTTTTCTTTTCTCATATTCTGGATACCCAATGCATGCAACACGGACCACAGCCATCCTGGTCAAAAGTATGTCTGTGTCTGCGCCGTAAGCTTTAAGCAATTTCAAAATAGCTAGATTACAACCTCTTAACAGGGCATAATAAATCATAGAATTACGATAAGAATCAACAGATACTGTAAGAACTGTTTTAATATCAATACCTTTTTTTTGTGCCTTTATAAGAACCGCTTCAACGAGCTCTAAGCTACGTTGATCAAGAGCAGACTCAAGCGCTTTGGCAAAGCTATAGTCAAGTCCTTTGAAAAAATTCGTCCAATGCGTAGGGATAGGTTTTTTTTCTTCTATTCGTGGCGTATCTGTCATATCTGTCATGCACGATACAGACACCGTAGTAAATCCACACATCATAAACAAAACCACCAAAAACTTATTCTTTATTTTCACGGCTATTTCTTTCTATATTTTATTTCTAATTTATTTGTCTTATTTTTCGAAATCTTGCACTTCTTCATCATGCTCATTTTCAAAAAAATCATCTATCTTTTTTTAGGGTTTCTTATAAGACATAAGAAAGTTAATAAATCTTATAAGAATTTCACGATCAGCATCTTGATACGGGGTTCTTCCTCGACAATCTTCAATTTTTGTATCAGCCCCCGCTGCAAGTAAAAACTGTATCATTTCTGGATCTCCATGACGGGGATATGTTTCAATTAAAACCCCATTCAGCAGTGCATCATGCAAAGCTGTTTGCCCCTCACTATCTAATTGATTAACATCGCCCCCTGCAGCCACTAATAATCGTGCAGTCTCAACATGCCCACAGAATGTTGCAATGTGTAATGCCGTTGTTATTGATGAATCGCGATGACCTGGACGATCTATAATCGGCTTGCATACTTCAGCTTTATGTTCAATCAAAATCGGTATCACTGCAAGGCTATTTTCTCGTGCTGCCTGATATAACGCTGTCTCTCCCTTATAATTTACACTATCAACAGGAAGCTTGCATTCAGACAACAGATATTTTGCAATCCTGTCTTTGTTCCAACGAGCAGCCGCATGCAACAGAGTATCGCCTTCAGAGTTCTTGTATAGATCGAGCCTCTCTGGTACTTTACTTGCAAACTTCTTAAGCGTTTTGACATCACAATACTCAACAACATCAAACAAGGAATGTTTGCCCGCATGATTTTCGCAAAAACGCATTACATTAGCATTTGGCAAATCAAGCAAAAGACTGCATAGATCATTATGACCGCCTGTTATTGCATCACATATGGGAGAACAACCATAATATTTTTTTTTCCAAGCTTTCGCACAATCAATACCTGTTCCTGGAACATCTTTAAGCGAAAGCTGTTCAAATAAAAGCAAATCTCCATTTCTCAGCACAGCTTCAGCTTCTGTTGCTAATGTTGCAACACCCTTGGACCCTAATTTTACTCCGTCAGAACTTGAGGGTCTTATCGCATGTATCACTTCATGTATCATAGAAGAGCACTGAAAAAATTCACTCGAAACAAAAACGATACTTATGTATAAAAAAAATATGCGCGTACTTAAACGAAAAGAACGAAAAGATAGCATCTTTGTAACCTATACAAAAAAATAAACACCTATAACACAAGATTCCGGCTTCAAACTACTATCTTTCTTACTTCACAAGAAAAAAATTGCCGCCTGATCATTTCAAAAATCAGCCGGCAATGTTAAAAATCTTCTCTTTTGTTTTATTATTTCATCAACGCTTCTCTAAACGAATCCAATTGCTCAAGAACTACACCTGCGCCTAATACTACGCACAAGAGCGGATTTTCAGCAATTTTCACCGGGAGTCCCGTTTCTTTTGAAATCAGTACATCAAGATTTTTGAGCTGTGAACCACCACCTGCAAGCATAATGCCACTATCAACAAGATCTGCAGATAATTCTGGCGGTGCATTTTCCAATGCTGCACGCACAGCATCAATAATAATGGCAATCGGTTCTGCAAGCGATTCAAAAACTTCTGCGTCAGAAAGTTTAATTGTTTTTGGCACACCTGTTACCAGGTCGCGTCCCTTAACTTCTATCTGACGTTGCTCGTCAGTCAACATCGCCGTACCAATCGTAATTTTAATAACTTCTGCAGTTCTTTCACCAATCAACAAATTATATTTACGTTTGACATACTGCACGATAGCACGATCCATTTCATCGCCACCAACACGCACAGATTTGCAAAATACAATATCTTTTAGTGAAATAATAGCAACTTCAGTTGTCCCACCACCAATATCAACAATCATATTCCCGGCTGGATCTGCAACAGGAAGTCCTGCTCCAATGGCAGCTGCCATTGGTTCCATAATCGTATGCACTTCACGCGCACCCGCTTGCTTTGCAGAATCTTCAATCGCACGTCGCTCAACTTGCGTGATCCCTGACGGAACACCAATAATCATCCGTGGTCTTACTAATGCCTTGCGATCGTTATGCACTTCACGAATGAAGTAACGAAGCATGCTTTCAGTAAGCTCAAAGTTTGCAATAACCCCATCGCGCATAGGGCGACAAGCAGTTATGCTTTCGGGCGTTTTACCAAGCATCAGCTTAGCTTTATCGCCTGCAGCCAACACCTCGTTAGTATTATATTTAACGGCAACAACCGTTGGCTGATCGAGCACTATGCCACGATTTTTTACATAAATAACCGTATTTGCTGTTCCTAAATCAATAGCCATATCGTTTGAAAAAAAACTAAATAATCGCTTTACCGGCCAAAACTTCATCGGGTTCCCTATATCTTTATCTTAAAAATGAAACTCAGCACCTATTGATAACTGATGTGTCTTTGCTATACCATTTCCACCGAATGGCATGTCATAACTAACATACAAATAAGGATCCATAAACCATTTCTTCATCGCTTCTTTTGCATCGTATGTCACTTGAAACGTTATATAATGAGATCGCCATTTCGAAAGTTTTTCTTTCAAGGCAATAATCGATGGATCTTTTTGCAAATAGCTCTGTACGGTCATGTCTCTTCGTTTGTCTTTCCAGGTGTCTTTGTTATGGCGGAGATAAGTATATCGAACTTGAAAATGAAGTCCATCAGTTAGATTCTCTAATATAACATATGGTGAAGCTTTAAACGTAAACCCTGGATCAGTTTGCACACGACCAATCAATGCACTGAAAATAGCCGGCTCTTTTGTCACCGGAATACGCAAAGTTCTTGTATGTTTTAATTGGTCCATAAAACCCAAAATTAATCCGATTTTCCAATCTTGTTTTAACTCAAATTCAGACATGACATCAAGATATAAAGCCCAATGACCATCACCCATAAACGATATCGCTGACGGATAATTGATATTTGAAAGCGTGCCCGTTGGAGCAACAACCCCAAAAAGAATATTAAAGTCGATACTACGCATGAGTAACACATGGTCGGCAAAATATGACCAACGCGCATGCATATCAAGATCCCCAACACCAGTTTTTGCCCATTCATTACCCTGAAAACCAATATCTTGATGCGTCTGCCGCCGAATCTGATCAAGAACTAATATTTGCTGAGCTTGCGCTTCTGGAGTCAATCCTGCGCCTTGAAATAGACAATCTGACTGTTGAGGTTTAAAAGCAAAACGGCTTGCAGTATTCACAAACATCACAGGCAAAGAAGCTCCAACAGAAAATCCACACCACTTCAAATCTTGCTCGTAACTTACGTACACGCCCTGAGACCTGACTTTACCGCTCACACCAAACATTGCAGACTTGCCTAAAAATTCATCCGATCCTGTAACTTCTTTAACAGGGTCTACAGCAATGCCCTGCGCAGCTCTCACAACTTGCAAGCTGTTAATAACATCTTTCAAATCATACAGTCCACCAAGTTCAGGAATCCCACCATGGCCACTCCCAGGCCTAAATGCCGTCGAAGCTGTAGTATAAAAATATTCTGGATTTATATGAGAACGTTTTCCAATAACATAGTTTGTTGTTTTTTCTAAAAATGGAAAATACCTACTTGTATTATGACTAGCGCGCACATCACTCAGAGAACATGCTATAAAAACAGTTGTAAAAATAAAACTGTATAGATTTTTTTTAATCTGATGCATCATACGCTCACCATCCATCCCTTTTCTTGTTTTTTTCTTTTTTTTATTAATAAAAAAAATCCCAAATGCCTTTCTATTGCACATATTTAGTAGGTTTTGATCATACTTCAATTTCAGCTTTAGTCAAGAATCGTACGAGGGAATAAAAGTAATTGAACAAGTAATTATGGAACCAGTAATTTCATGTGAAAATAAAACGCCGTGGGTTCGTCATGCCTACAGGCTATAACTTTCTCACGGCGTTAATAATTCTTAATTAACTGTTTTGGTATTTTTTAGCAAAGCCAACCGCTTAGCTTGCATCACCATCAACTTCAACTCTTAAACCTCCAGAAAATTCAGCATCAGCTATAACTCTAGATCCTACAAGATCTTTACTTATTTCTCCAAGCATTGCACCTTCAGAAACGCTTTTTTCACTTTCTGATGCAACGTCTTTTTGTGTACTAAGAGATTCATTCACTGCCCTATCACTATCACGATGACTTCTTGAACCATCATGGCGTGCAGCTTCATATCTCTTTCTACTTTCAATCCAAGGTGATAAACTTCCAAAACCTTTAGTTGCTACCCATGCTTCAAAAAGCCTTTCAGACTGTTCTTCAAGAGATTTTAGATCTGAGTCTTTAGACCCAGGTGGTACAGATGCTTTACCATCAACCGGAAGATCCAAGCTTGCCCGTGGTGTATCTTCATCGTCGCGTGCAAATTTTCTGCCATCACGTTTTTCATCTATACCGTCATCTGATCTACTTTTGATCGCACGATCTTGATCAGGCTGAGCAACTTCTTGTTTTTTTATTTGAGTATTAGGCCACTTCTGTATCGCATCAAGAAGTAATGTTCGTATTTTTTTCTTGATAGTCACCTGATGCCCAGGAACAGTTTTTGTTCCTCTTCTACACCAGAGCTCTTTTATAAAGTGAATACGCGGATCAGCGCCAGCATTGAGTAATACCTCAACCATATTGGAATCATCTCTACCTACAGCAAAATTGAGAGGTCTAAGCTCATCACATGCGCTATTAAGATCAGGTTTTTTTGCAAGAATCATCCATACAAGATCAAGATCACCAGTTGCCACGGCCATGTGCAATAATGCGCCATAGAAATATCTGTCACTTTTTTTATGATAAAAATAATTTGTTTCATCTATATCAAAATCATACTCGAGCAACGCGCGGACCACACTCAAACGAGCTTGAAGTTTTTTTGAATATCCGCAACGCCAACGGCTATCTGATCCTATAGTGCTCACGGCATACCATAACAATGTTCTTTCGCCCATCTCTTTATTGGCATCCAATTTTGAACTCGAAATTGAATGTTTAGATCCTTCCCCCTTAAGATACACTAATCTTGCAGTTTTTTTCCATCCAAGATAATTTTTCCCCTCACCATATGCATCGCTGTATCCCAATCTAACAACCTGATCCGGTGATAATTTATCCAAACATTCTTTGACATCAACAAGCTTAGCGTCATCTATTGCTCTAAATAAGCTAACTGCTATCTTTTTATCTTCGCCACCTACAGCGTCTGCTGCTTGCTTCATGGGATAAAGATGCGATCTCAAAGTAATAGTTGTTAATAATAGTTGCTAAACAGAAACACAATATAACGAATAAAATAGTTAGAAGAGTTGTCATTTCG